>Ga0114919_10000269_pt1 | contig 38182 bp, 40 predicted proteins | sample BlataG_FD_88682 | JGI IMG/M metagenome (GOLD analysis project Ga0114919, IMG submission 88682) | Deep subsurface microbial communities from Black Sea to uncover new lineages of life (NeLLi) - Black_00105 metaG | ecosystem: Environmental > Aquatic > Marine > Oceanic > Sediment | place: Atlantic... | reverse complement strand
GGAAAATTTCCTGAATGACACGCAGTGCAGTGCGTTCGGGAATTGCTCCCCCCCTCCCCCCTCCCCCCTCCTGCCCCCCGAATCCACAGCTGAAACGCACTGGCAGGCATCAAAAACTCAAACACATAGCCAAAGAACGACTACAAGAAACAGGATGGACATCTGAACTTAGATCCCTACTTAGAGAAGCTGCATTTACTAAATTGTCTAACAGTGGTGGCTTTACACATAGAGAACTTGTAGGAGCAGTGATGAGACAGGCCAGGCTGAAAGTTCCAGAGTCTATACGAGCTCAGCTCTTATTGCAAATAAAAAGTGATATAGAGGAGTTGAATAACAATAGTAAATTAAAATAAGAGCCCCTGTATATGTTTAGATGTTGAATGATATATAATGTAGTAGCTAGCTCTTAGTGTTGTTGTTTTTATTACCTCGTGTACACGTAATTTTTCCATAGATCAGTCATCATTCAAAACCAACTAATTTCTCTCTAACACCATTATGCCATATCAAGTATCAAGTAGCAGAGCTCGTATATATCATAGTATTCCCAGTCCCATCACCAGTAGCAGTAGCAGTTCTATCAGGTCGGGGAAGATCAAACATCTCTCGTGTCCTTCCATACGTATTACCACCTAATCTCGAAATAGGCAACAATTTCTCACTATCCACTATTATCTTCCCACTAGGAGATCTAGCTGATATATCCTCTGCAATATGAATCATCACCACCTTGCCTATGACAATAGTGGTAGTGGTAGTAGTGTCATTTCTATTGCTGTTTTTAACTTCATATGTGTGGACTAGTCTGCATTCTAAATGAACTGCTGACTCAGCAACTCTAGGTGGCTGGACTTTAGTTGAAGATAACGGGGTGAGTCCAGAGAGCTGCATTTCATTCTCTCCATATTCAAAGTTACCGCAGCAGTGATTGGCCGCTTCGGCAAACCATTCGCTGATGATATTGACGACAAACTCTCCAGTGTCTAAGATGTTGTAAAGGCTGTCCTTCTTACCGTGTGGTCTGAGGTTGCTGGTGCAGCAGCCGATAACAACGTGAGGGGGGTCATGGGCGACGACGTTGAAGTAGGAGTAGGGGGCGAGGTTGCCGACGCCGGAGGAGTTGGTTGTGGAGAGGAGGGCGATGGGTCGGGGGACGACAGCAGTGATCATGAGTGGGTAGAGGACGGAGCTTGGGAGGGATTCAGAATCAATGTCGTGCCATTTGGGCTTGAACGGAGGTGGTTGGGCTTGGGAAGGTTTCCAATGTGGGTGTGGAGGCGTTGATTTCCTTTTAGAAGGGGAGGTTCGCTGGATCACAAATCTGTCGATCAAAACTGCTACTCCTGCTCCGAACAAGGCTGCAAGGGGTAATTGTGCTATATTACTCTTTTCAGACATGTTCCAAAGTTGTAAAGTAAGAAAATGTGCCTCGTAAGTCGATAGACTTGAAATCAAATGAAAGAGAGAGCTCGAAGAGTGGAAGGAAAAATGGCCGCGATGATGAGCCTGGCTCCCTCTCTCTGCTTGCTCACTTAAACTAACAGATGTGTACACATCACGCATCCTATAGTATACAATTGTTTGAAAAATGTATCCTCAAGCCTCCACTCGTTTGGTGAGGACACCACACCATGCCAAACTAGTGCATGTCAAATCAAATGTTCCTGTAGCAGCCAGAGGACGTCCTTGTCGTACATCTGCCTCTGGAAAAGGATTTGGAAAGGATAAGCCTCAAAATTCGCACAAACCCACCGAACCAGCTCCCCATTTACCCATTGATGACGCACAGCTGTCACCGACAGAGCAACGTGCCGACCAACAAAACAAGGAATGGCTCCTCCTACAGGAACGCATAGAAATCGTAGCAGAGAGCGTCATTGACGCCCTTGGTGGTACTTCCCTCTATCTCGTTGGTATGATGGGCACTGGCAAGTCCACAGTAGGCAGATTACTCGCCCAGGCCCTCAAATATTGTTTCTTCGACTGTGACACCATCATCGAGCAGGCTACAGGCAAGACCATTCCTGAAATCTTTGCAGAAGAGGGTGAAATTGGCTTTAGAGATGTAGAAACACAGGTATTAATGGAATTATCGCCATTCAAAGACTGTGTTATTGCTACAGGAGGAGGAGCAGTCACTCGGGCGGAGAATTGGGGACACTTACAAGGAGGAGTGTCAATCTGGCTGCAAGGTCCTCCAGAGCTGCTGGCTAGAAGAGTAGTGGGCGATGGGACCTCTAATAGACCTATGCTACAATCTACTGAGAGCACGGAAGATACAGATCCTAATGACAATAATATTGCTAGTAAGGGCGATGATGACGGGAAGGAATATCAAGCAGCGCTGGACAAGATCAATGGCCTGCTTGAACAACGTGCGAGTTTATATGCAGATGCTGATCTCCACGTCTCACTAGTAGGATCAGATGGAAAACCATTACTAGCTGCAGATATGGTGCTAAGGATACTTCAACAGTTGGATGAGAGGATAAAGAAGGATGCTAAGGAGAGGGAGGAGAGGAAGAGGTTTCAAGTTGTGAATGAGAATTTACCAGAGACGATGAAGGCGGTGCAAAGTATTAATCCGCCTGCTGATGATCCTTATTTGCCTTGATTATGTGTGTAATTATAGTGTGTTACAAGTTTGATGGAGGGGTGATGTGAAGTGAAATAAGAGAGAAGGCAAAACTTACCTTGGTGGACTGGGGATTCTTTGAGGCGATTGGTCGATGACTCATTAAAGAGGGTTGTCGTCAATTGGCTGGATCAAGTTTCTGATTTTGATTCAGATGCTTGTTAAATGACCATATGAGTAGTATCTAGTGACTATTCAACCCTGATATAGGCCCAAGCTCCTACTTTTGGGCACTCGATTCACTTGATTTCGAGATCAAGACTATTTCTGGCCTACGACTGTATCGTTCCATCGCGATGATCTACTCATATTACCTGTAATTATGGAGTTATAGTATCAAAATATAAGGTTGCCCAAGAATGGACGAATTTGATGCCCCCATCAAGGGTGAACATCGATCTGGTTGCCCCCATTAGCAGGTCACTAGGGTTAGCCTGCCATAGTTAGGTCGATCTTTAAATAAAAGCAATATGCAAGGCCGTCTTCGTTCTCAACTATCGGCCCTAGCACTGCGCTATGGGCGGGTGCAGGAGTCATCAGCATTGCAGTCTCAGCGCTGGATGTCTATCCAAACAACCCATGGTGCAGAAGATGACTCGTTAGATTTACCATCTGGTAAACAGGAAGTAGCATCACACCAAAACAGCAACTCACAACAGACATTTGCTGCTGCTGGAATTAACATGGTTGGCCTTTCTCAATACCAAGCCTCTCCTTTTGCTGGAAACCGTCGGATGTTCTCCACATCATCAAATGTCAACGCTAAGCCAGCTCCTGCAGCTACCGCAAAGAAGCCTCAGGGTGGCGCCGGCCGATGGGGCGGATACTCTCGCACATCCCTAGAGGAAACCGGCCAGGTCCTCTCCATTGGTGACGGTATCGCCCGTGTCTCAGGCCTTCGCCGTGTCCAGGCAGGTGAATTGCTCGAGTTCACTGGAGGTGTCAAGGGTATGGCCCTCAATCTTGAAAAAGACAACGTCGGTGCCGTCCTTTTCGGTTCTGACGTCCACGTCCTCGAAGGCAGCACCGTCAAGCGTACCGGTAACATTGTCGATATTCCAGTTGGCAATGGCCTCTTGGGACGTGTTGTAGATGCTTTGGGAGTCCCTATTGATGGCGCTGGACCTTTACAGGATGTTCATCGTCAACGTGTTGAAGTCAAGGCTCCAGGCATTATCGCCCGTCAATCCGTCAGGGAGCCCGTCCAGACCGGCATCAAGGCCGTAGATAGTCTGGTCCCCATTGGCCGTGGCCAGCGTGAATTGATCATTGGTGATCGTCAGACAGGCAAGACCGCCATCGCCCTAGATGCCATCATCCAGCAAGGCAAGATTGGCGGCCCCAATGCCATCAAGTGCGTCTACGTCGCCATTGGCCAAAAGAGATCCACCGTCGCTCAGATTGTCACCACCCTCAAACACCACAACGCCATGGAGTACACCTGTGTTGTTGCTGCCACTGCCAGTGATCCAGCTCCTCTTCAGTTCTTGGCTCCTTACTCTGGCTGTGCCATTGGGGAGTATTTTAGAGACAGAGGTCAGCACGCTTTGATCATCTATGATGATCTCTCCAAGCAATCTGTGGCCTACCGTCAGATGTCTCTTCTACTACGTCGTCCACCAGGACGTGAAGCCTTCCCAGGTGATGTTTTCTACCTCCATAGTCGTCTGTTGGAACGTGCTGCCAAGATGTCTGATGCCATGGGCGGAGGATCCTTGACCGCCCTCCCCGTCATCGAGACCCAAGCTGGTGATGTCTCCGCATACATCCCCACCAATGTCATCAGTATTACCGATGGGCAGATCTTCTTGGAGACTGAGTTATTCTACAAGGGTATCAGACCAGCCATCAACGTCGGTCTCTCCGTCTCCCGCGTCGGATCTGCAGCCCAAGTCCCCGCCATGAAAAAGGTCGCTGGTAGTATCAAACTGGAGCTGGCCCAGTATCGTGAAGTGGCTGCCTTTGCTCAGTTCGGTTCTGATCTGGATGCTGCCACCCAGAGTTTGTTGCAGCGTGGTGCTCGTTTGACTGAAGTCTTGAAGCAACCGCAATATCAACCAATGAGTGTAGGTGAGCAGGTGATGATCTTGTTTGCTGCCACTCGTGGCTACCTGGACACTGTGCCAATGGATCAGATTGGAAGCTGGACTGAGAATTTATTGACAATTGCTCGTACCTCTTATGGAAGTCAGTTGGATGGTATTACCAAGGATGGTAAGTTGGACGAAAATACAGAGAAGGCTCTGACGGAGGCTTGCAAGGCTGCTAGTACTTAGAGAGATGTTTTTTTATAGTTAATTAGTAGGGTTTTATGAAGAGAGGATGGGGAGGCTGGTGTATGTATGTATGTAATGGTGGTGATGACCATCAGTGCATATGTGTATATATATGTGTGTTTCACTTCATTTTTTTGCTTTGTTTTGGAGTTTTTAAAAAAGTATAGAAAGAGAAAAATCATATTCTCCTTCTCTGTGTCTCTCTCTCGGCTTTTGCCTTTGTTCGTTCATAGAGCATTAGCAGCTGGTATTGCATCGGAATGAATCTGATACATACATATACATCAGATCATTACCTGCTATGCACTTGCTTCAGTACTTGCTAGTGTTATTATCATTGCTTATTTGTTTAATAGGTAGGAAAGAGGGATGGGTATGTATGGGTGGAGATCAGATGTGTAGGTCGGAGGGGGGGGAGATGGGAGACGATACCCTCTCTCTCCCTAGCTCGTTATAGGGTTCTGGCTACCCGGAGCCTACTTCAATCTTATCAATTTTAAAGCAACTTATAATATGCAAGGAAATATGCGTAATAAAGTGGCAGCTCTAGCCATACGCTATGGACGAGCACAAGAGTCGTCATCGCTTCAATTTCAACGTCTAATGGCTGCACAGCCAGCAGCTGCACCACAAGATGATATGATAGAGCTTACAGTAGATGGACAGCAAGTAAAAGTTCCCAAGGGATCAAACCTCTTGCAGGCCTGTGAAGCTGCTGGTGTTGACATTCCTCGTTTTTGCTATCATCAACGCTTATCTGTTGCTGGAAATTGCCGCATGTGCTTGGTAGAGGTCGAGAAGAGTCCAAAGCCGGTGGCATCCTGCGCTATGCCTGCAGGTCCGGGCATGAATGTCAAGACGTCCACTCCGCTCGTCAAGAAAGCTCGAGAGGGCGTCATGGAATTTCTCCTCATCAACCACCCTCTAGACTGCCCCATCTGTGATCAAGGTGGTGAGTGTGACCTCCAAGATCAGTCTATGGTATTTGGCTCTGACAGAGGCCGTTTCACAGAGGGTAAACGTGCTGTTTCAGACAAAAACCTCGGCCCTCTTGTCAAAACGGTAATGACTCGCTGCATTCATTGCACCAGGTGTGTCCGTTTCGCCAAAGAAGTTGCTGGAATAGAAGACCTCGGTGTCACTGGACGTGGCAGAGACTCTGAAATCGGCACTTATGTAGAGAAGATGATGGCCAGTGAGCTCAGTGGAAATGTCATTGATCTCTGCCCCGTCGGAGCGCTCACTTCCAAACCAGCTGCCTTCACCTACCGCAACTGGGAGCTCAAACCCACTGAGACTATTGACGTGTCAGATGCTATGGGAGCCAATATTAGAGTAGATACACGTGGTGTTGAAGTCATGAGAATTGTTCCCCGACTTAATGACGACGTCAATCAAGAATGGATCTCCGACAAGGCCAGGTTTCAATTCGACGCTCTAAGGTACCAACGAATCAACACTCCCTATGTCAGAGGCCCAGATGGAGCTCTTACTCAGGCTTCTTGGCCTCAAGCCCTCTCCAAGGTCGCAGAAGCACTCTCTAACAACAATAATAAAACAGAAGGAGGAATAAAAGGCAGCGAAATGAGAGCAATTGCCGGTAAATTGGCAGACGCAGAGAGCATGACTGTGCTCAGAGACTTCATGCACCGACTGGGTTGTGGCGACCTCAGAGTAGACGGAGGCCTCTTTCCCGACATGGCCGCAGACATCAGATCCAACTACCTCTTCAATAGCACCATCAAAGGAGTGGACATTGCAGACGCCATCTTGTTGATTGGCTCCAACCCAAGAGTCGAAGCGCCAGTGCTCAACGCCCGCATCAGAGCAGCAGCTCAGTCAGATACCAAGGTCGCTATGGTTGGCGTGCCTCACGACTTGACGTACAACTACACTCACTTGGGTGACACTGCAGGTGCACTGAGCAGTGCTGCTGCAGAGAAGTGGATCAAGGGAGCTAAAAACCCACTGGTTATTGTCGGACCTGGAGTGCTCCGCCGACAGGACCGTGATGCATTACTGGCCAAGGTGAAGAAGATGTTTGACAACTATTCAGTTGTTCATGAATCTGCATCTAGAGTTGCTGCTTTGGACCTTGGGTTCTTACCCTCCTCCTCCTCCTCCTCATCATCATCATCATCTACCACTAATGAACAACATTCTAGCAGTAATAAGAACAATATTAAAAAGTTCGTCTACCTGTTGAATGCAGACGACTGGGACGATGTTGACGTCCCCTCCTCTGCATTTGTCGTCTACCAAGGCCACCACGGAGATAAAGGAGCAGCCAGAGCCGACGTTGTCCTCCCAGGAGCAGCCTACACAGAAAAGGCTGCTACATATGTCAATTTCGAAGGCAGACCTCAATCCACCAAGGCAGCAGCTCCTCTGGTAGGTGATGCTAGAGAAGATTGGAAGATTCTCCGAGCTCTAAGTGAAGTGGTCCTTTCTGAGGGTGAGGGGCTGGGATATGATAGCAAAGCAGATGTAGAGAGAAGAATGGCAGAAATTGCTCCTCATTTGGTACATAAAGGTAAATTACAAAGTAGTAGTATGGAGTCTGTTGGAACTCTTCCAGAGGAAGGAAAGATAAATGGATCTGTACCATTGGATACCCCTATCGACAACTTCTTCATGACTGATGTCATTAGTAGGGCCAGTAAGACAATGGCCAAGTGCGTGAGGGCCAGGCAGGGGGGGTCTAGTAGTAGTAGTAGTGAAGGAATGACTGCGGGGATGTAAAATTGTTATTGGTGATTTTTATACATTTGTGGAATATAACTTGTAATATGTATACAAAGAGAGAGGGACTAATAGGAGCAAAATGATACCGAGTTAAATAGGCATCAACCATCTAGGTACGTATAGAAGGTACCACAATGTGCGGGTGAGTGAGCGAGCGAGCGTGTGTGTGTGTGTTGGGGGGAGATAATGCATCTTGGTGGTCTAAGTTGCGGGCGATTGAAGCAGCAGCCACACTTCACCAGCACTTTTACTCTTCCACAAAAGAAAAGCACTCTAGAGGTTGGAGCTGCTGGGGTTTGATCCCAGGACCTCATCCTAACAACGTCGTATCAGTGCCATACATACATCAACCATATGGATTCCCCCAATTACATTGGAGAAAATGGCTTCAGCGGAGCATTGAACCTGCGAAGGATATATGCTACCACTACATCACAGCCCCTGGGTGCTTATTGAAATGTAGCAATTAGCAATTTAAGTTACCTCTTATATAATGTGGCTCCTTGTTGCTTTGTTAGCTTCCCAAACTTGCTTGGACACAAGTTGAAATTATAAAAAATCTGTGGAAAAACTTGGATGAACGAATGATTATTGGAAAACTTCCAAACCCCAAACTTCTAGACTGTATTTTGTGTTATTGATTGAAGATACAATCGATAGAGACCCGCAAGATCCAATTTTCACTCGAAAACTCGAAATACAATTCAGCATGTTGCTCACCCCCTCACCACGCTCCGACCACAGCCTCTCTCTTCCCCACCTGCTCCCCTGGTCAGCCACTGCTGCTGTTGACCCTTGTGAAATGAATTGTCTGACTTTAAATCTGTCTAGAAGGAATAATAAATGTTAATAGTTTACGTGTATACATCAGAATCTCTCACACACAAAACATACATGCTGCGGTAGGATTATAGAACGAGGTAAATCTTGAATCCCAAATGTACTGTGTAGAGACTCACACCACAATCAGCCTCGGCTTTGCAGACCAGAAACGTAAAGCCAACCTCCTCCAATTTTCGGCCAGGTTAAAATCAAATTTTGAAGGATCTTAAATATCCCCCCCCAAAAAAAATATCAAAAATCACCTGACTAAAAAATGTTGCTGTTGCCATTATTATTATCAGGGAAGAATTCAATCATATCAAAGAATCATTATTCTCATAATTGCGGCTACTATTCATATCATTCATTCTTTGTGTTTTTCTCGGTTTCCTCTTTCTCTTCTTGTTCTCATTTTAAAGATAATATACTCAGGGTTCCTTGACTATTAGCAGCCAAGCAGTGCTTCCCTCCTCTTGCCCATGATACTGCACTCACAAAAGCACCATTATTATTATTATTATTTTTATAAATACCACCACCAGCGGCTTGGTTTTTATCAAAAGACATACTTGATATAGCAAACGGCAGAGACTTCCAATAACAGTAGACTGAATTGTCTTCCGATCCACATGCAATGAAGCCATCATCAGTAACACTGAGACCTACAAAGTTACGTTCATTCTTATGTCCTTTGAAACTGCATACTGGTTTAGATACCTTGACAACCTTGTTGTTACTGTCCATATCTACAGTATCTCCACCTCCACTAGTAGAGCACACTGCATCAATGTCCCACAGTCTCACAGTTGAATCAGTCGACGACGTCACCAACTGCTCTTTACCACCGCCACTTCCTGCTGCCATGAATCTGACATACGACACAGCTCTCTGAGGACCAACAGCCACTCCAGCCAGTGGAGAGTCAGGCTTTCTCAAGTCGTACAAATAAGCTCTGTGATTTGCACACCCAGCAGCCAAGAGGTGGGAATTAGTAGGAGAGAATTGCACACTGCATACATTAGAGGGAGCTGCAATCCTGGTGACAGAGGCTCCAGTATGAGCAGAATGATTGACGTGCCATACCCTGACAGTGGCGTCATCACTTGCGGATGCGAATATCAGAGGGTCCGTCTTGGAGAAATCAACAGCCCAGACACGGCGGGCATGTTCATCAAAGGTGGACACTTCCATCTTGGTGGGGATGGTCGAGTTGACGTCCCACAGCTGGATCAGGCCGTCATAGTCGCTGGTAAGGAGGTGGCTACTGATGTACGAGTTCCAGCTGACGCTGCTGAGTTTGGATCTTGTGGTGGCTTGCCAGACGGGGTACTGCACTTTATTATTATTATTATTGTTGTTGTTGTAGTGAGTATTCCCAAGGAGAGAATCTTCATCATAGAAACTGCCACGAATCCTGTTGTTGTGGTGGCCATGTGCTTCGTCACCAAACATATTCTTCTTATCATCACCATTGCGGAGGATATCAGATTGGAAATTAAATACTTTGACACAACATGATACAGAAAGAGTGGCAAAGTGCTGATCATCGGCGTCAAAATCAGCACAGCATACCATTTCATGGCCAGTAGCAAGGTCACCGCTCCTGATAGAGGTGAGGAGGGAGAGTTCACGGCGGTCAGCAAGCACTTGGAGGTCTCTGCCAAAGGAGTCGAGGCCATGTTGGTCGGGGTGAGCAGTGCGTCTGCTGAAAAAGGCCTCTTCCAGTTGAGCCATGCTGGCGTGTACCCTCTCTGGATTGTTGTTGTTGGCTTGGAGCATGTGGGGGTGGGTTTTGATGATAGGAGCTGCAACCGTCGCATTAGCATCATCAACAACAACCTCGATCACATTGTCTTCCAAGCGTTTTCTCTTATTAGTATTGTTGTTGTTATTCTTGTTGTTGTTGTCGTCTTCATTTATTGTTGGGGGGAGGCTGATAATAGCACCATTTTCTTCAATTTTATCCAGGGTCAAAGCACTGATGGTGATATCCCTCTCCAGTAGGGCAATTTCACTTTCCAATTTTCTCATTTTATTCATTCGTTCATTCTTTAATAATGCTAGAAAGTGTAGAGTTGAAGCATAATCTGCATCATCCGTTGTTGTTGTTGTAGTAGTAGTAGTAGTGTTGTTAGCTTTTGCTGATGGTGGTACTCTGGATTGCTTTTCAGCATATTCCAGCTGCTGCCTTTGATGATGGTGGTTGTACATATGGGCTAATAATAGTTGCTGATATTGATATTGATGTGTAGTCGCTCCCTTCTGCTGGCCTTCTTCGTTCTTTGCTGCTTCCAATTCTACTTCATTCGCGTCTTCTCCTGAGAATGCAGGTTGCTCATCAGGAACTGGTATGTTGCCTACTTGTGGGTGCTGTTGTTCAGTAGAATTGGTAGCAGTAGGGCTGGTAGCTCTGGCATTATTACTGTTGCTGATGTTGTTGTTGTTCTGCTGTTGTTGTTGCTGCTGCCTGAGGACATGCTGCCAAATGTGTTGCACTTCCTTGCGAGTGACTGGCTTGACTAGATACTCCTCTGCACCACCCTTGACACACTCACAGACAGTGTCACCCTGCTCAATAGAGGACATCATGACAACTGGCACGCATCTGAGGTTTTCGTTGTTCTTGACGTAATTGAGGAGCTGGATGCCGTTGACCTCTGGCATGCAGACATCGGTGAGGACTAGGTCGAATGGGCCTTGTGAGCGGAGCAGTTCCATAGCTTCCGCACCGTTTTCAGCAGTGGTGACTTGATAGCTGCACTTGCGAAGGAGATTTGCTACTACTGTTCTTGATAATCTCTCATCGTCCACTAATAACACGTGCACGTCTGCAGGCGACAATGACGCCTCATCCTTAATAGTTGGCATATTAGGTCCATGATACAGCTCTCCGTTCGCCATGGACACCATAGGAGGGTCCATAGTTTTTATGTCGTCTAAATTCCTCTGAAACAAATAATTCGTTCACCCACGCACAAAATAAACCACAAAAATCTAACTCGAATGGTTTCAGTGCACTCGAACAGTTAAGACCCGTTAAACTTTGTAATTTTAGGCCTTGACAACATGACTGGCCTGAAATGAAAGCAAATCTTCCCCAAGATATCTTTCCCGTCAACGACTCGTTAGCCTCATTTGCAAAGAGGAGTGGCAAATCCAGGCAGGGTGCATATCTGTATGTTCTATACTCGGTAGATGGGTACAATAGCAGTGGGACCATAGACAACAGTACCGGCAGATGAAGAATAAAAGTAGGGCTAACCTCTGTTTATTAAGCCCAATTCCGTCTCCCCCATGCCTTTTCATCTTCCTATCTCTCTATAGAGGGATCTGGGAGAGCTGGACGGAGGAGGAGAAGAGAGGAGATGTGAAAATGTCAAGAGTCACGCTTGAGGCGGACAATTTGCTTTGCATCATACGTTCATATTCATCATCTAGATAAGAAATACTGGAAATCTTAAGCAGGAGAACTTTTCCCCTATTGCGTTTTCAAAAACTCATCAAATCAGAGGGTTTTATCTTTTGCACGTCTATTCACGTAGCTCTCTCTTTATTAGAGCTTTAACAACGCATCTCTTCATAGTTCTATCTACTACTATCCACATGAATTCCTTACGTCAACTCACTTCCAAAGCCAACCTCCTTCTTGCCTCTGCCGCTCGCTCCTCCTCCTCCTCCTCTTCCTTCTCCACCCAGCCGACTGTCTTTGACAAGATTGTCCAATTCACCATCATCGACAAGCTCGGCAGACGCCACACCATCAGAGGATTAGAAGGCCAGACTATAGTAGATGTTCTAGAATCTAGGAGGGATACATTCGGTGACGACGCTCTCGCTCTCGGGCCTGAAGGCCATGGTACCTATGAAGCGCACATCAAACTGCCTAACGAACTGCTAGCCACCTACCCACCTCCACAAGGACACGATAATGACTTTTTATACACAGTGGCAGATCAATCTGATTTGGATAAGCACTCTAGGTTGGCTTCCAAGGTAGTGTTAACGCAAGAAATGAATGGTGCTCCAATTGCTTTGGGATCCTTGGCTCCATGGCTGGGACAGGTTTAGTGTGAGCAATATATATATATGATTTGTATATTTGGGTACAGCTGCTGCTGCTGCTGATGGTGTAACATCATAAATATAAAAGTTTCTCTAATACAAATGACTTAGATCCAACTCAGATACATAATCCTCCACTACATTACCCAACCACAATGTCTTCCCATTCCTCGACTCGCTGACTGACGACACAAACGCCACATTCTCCCCTCCATCATCCGACAGCACATCCACCACCTTCCCCCACTCATCTACCCTCAACACCATCCCCACCTTCTTTGGCTTTGGTTTCAACCATTCGGGTAAATGCGCTGCCAACCACCTCAATCTTTTGGACCGCACAATCTTCCTAAGGATTGGGAGATCAGGCGCCACTATGCACACCCAATAGGTCCTTCCATCATATGATCTGCATATATTGTCGGGGAAGCCAGGAAGACTAGGTATCCATACCTCAGTTTCCCCTTTTTTAGGACCTTTTAACCAATATTTATACACTCTACACGTGCACGTTTCCACCACTGCAACCCAGGTACCATCATGAGAGAGAGCTGCGCCATTGGCGTACCAAATTCCACCGTCGATCAACACCCCCGTCTCCCCTGTTTTGAGGTTGTAACTCAGTAGTCGGCCAGTAGCTGATCCTTGTAAGTAAGTCAGTGTGAAGCTTCTGAAGGTGTCGTACCATGGGGTGTCATGACCATGGTTTAGGGCAGGGGGAATGTTCCCTGAATCTGTGAAGTAGACCATCCCTTGATGGTTGCCACTATCATCGTCATCAATATCCAGGTCGTTAGCATACATGATGGGCCGGTTACCAGCATAATTCGTGAGAACTTGGAGCTTGAATGTGGTGAGATCTAATTTTAATAAACCTTTTGTATCACAAATAATGAGACTTCTTCTCCTTGTCTTGTTATCGTCTTTTTGTTGTTCTTGTTGAGACTCTACGTAGAGGTGGAAACCTAGTGGACGGCCTGGGCCGATGTAGGTAATGCGCTGAGGTTGCTCGTGGACTGTAGATAATGAAGCCAATGATGATGAAGTGGATGGTGGTGCCTTCCACAAGTAGCCATACTTGTCAAACATAAGGAGGGATCCATCTATGTCCTCAACAACAGATTCTGAGCCTGCGATAATGTTTTGAAACAACCTCTTGGCAGAATGGCGGAGAATGTTTCTGTCAGCGAGGTGCTTGGGGGGTGGAATTGGCGGTAATGGGTGCTTGGACTTGGGGATGTCTGCTGCTGGAAGCGAGCATGGGAAGGGCATGGTCAATACATCTCCAAAGAACATGGGTGTGAACAAAGTTAGCTGTGGCTTGATAACTTTGAGTATTCTAAGCTGAAGATCAGCATACATGTAATTCAGGTTTGGAATATTAATGCCCGAAATGCTGACTTGAATACGAATATCTTGATGGATAAAGGCCAACAACTACCATTGCTGGCTGCGAAAAATTTCAGTTTGAAAACGAGTCCAGTCAGCATCGTGCCAGTTTTCTGTCAATCACCACAAATGCTTACAGACCTCTATCAAACGACATAACATTTTATATGTATCATAAACTATCAATTTATGGACCGAAAAAAGTAGGTACCCCCTTGAAACGAGCGAAAAAAATGCCATTTGCTGCGCACCACCACCACACTGGGGTGGTCATAGGATCCGGAAAGTTTGCGCATTTCACTTCACAGAGATTTTCCAGGCACCAGTATATCACATATGCTGTAAGGAGAAGTAGAACAGCTGAGGTACGTCTTGACTGTCCATCTCAGCAATTTCAAACAGAATGGCTCTTCTTTGTTACGGTTTTGACGCCTTCGCGCACTAGTTCTAGCCACATTCTCACTTTATGGCTACAATTTACAATCGTAGTTCCAAGTCACATGCTTTGTCAAGCTTGTCAACTGAATCATTCGCCCGTCACTCCCCTCTCCCCCTCCCCATTCATTTCCTCTGCAGACTTCTGACGGTGGCTTGAGACGAGGCCAAACCCTCCTCTCCACCATCACCTTGGACCAACCCTACCTAGAACCTTTCCTCCGATGCTTCGTATTAGGAATGGGAACAGCAGCCATCTTTGAAACTGCTCACGTCACTCTTCAATACGCCACCCTTGCCGGCCAAGTCGGAGCCTTCCACGTCATCAACGCTCTTGAATCCCATCCCTCCCTTCTTCAGAGCTTCTCCCCGTTGGTAGTTCAGGACCACATTGCTCTCTTCATATTCTGGGCATGTGCGTATGCCATTGACGCGACAGCTGTCACATCAGTGCTGAATATGTATCAGCAAGATAAAGAAGCAGCTACCAAGAAGCTGGCAGACTTGGTGACACTACCAAAGAAGATGATGCCTCTTCCTATCACCAAGTGGCTGCTGCTGCTGATGTATGGTAAAGAAGACGTGGTCGTAGCGAATGTTGTCAGTGATGAGAAAGGGGCAGTTACTACTACAGCTGCTGCTGCTGCTGGTGGTGGTAGTGGTTCTGATGATGATGGCAAAGGATCGTCAAATATGACATTATTCACAGAAACAACAATGATACAGTCAGCGACCAACACAGCAGCTCCCCTCAACAAACAACCACCTGCTATTTCTTCTTTCCCTCGTCTTGAAAAGAAGAATATTGTTCCCACCAATGGTCTCAAGAAAAGATCACCCACTTCTACAACAACAACAACAACAACCAAGGAACATCGTGCAAAGCTAGGCCTAAAACCAGGTCAACTCTCCCCAGATCTCGACATCTGGACCAGACGTGCCAAGGAACTCTATGACCGACGTTGCTACCTAAAGAACCAATGGTACGCAGCTGCCTTGTCAGAGAAGCTGGTTGCTGGAGGACGTCCTATGGGAGTTGAAATTCTGGGGAAGAGGCTGACACTCTTTCGTTGTAGTGATGGGGTTGTCAAAGCTCTTGATGATGCCTGCCCTCATAGAGGAGCTCCACTGTCTGGTGGGTGGGTATCTCAGGTTGATGGCCATGATTGCGTTGTGTGCCCCTATCATGGTAAGCTTTTACTCCTATTACTATAGGAGTTGTCGTTAGTCCTCTCTCTTTCTAATAACTCTCCTTTTCATTTCAAACTCAAATTGATTCATCCCACCTCTACCTCTTTTATCTAATCTAATACACATGCAGGGTGGGCATTTGATGGCTCAGGAAAGCTGGTAGATGTCCCAGCTGCAGAGAGTAGTGGAGAATGGCCTCAACGTCAGCTCGTTCCAACAGCCGTAGTGGAAGAAAAGGGAGGGTTTCTATGGCTATTCTCTGGATCAGACAAGCTCCCAGCAAACGAACGTCCCCCAATCCCCTGGTGCGAGGAACTCTCCCCTGATGACAATGGGTGGAAGGCAGTATATGGCGAGCTGGAATTTGACTGTCCTCACTGGGGAGTGTTTGAAAATGCTGTTGATTTCGCACACGTGGCCTACCTTCATTCAGGAAGCTTTGGCAACCAAGACAGCCCTCAGATCAGAAACATGAGGTGTGTTACTGATGCATATGGAGTCACTGCTACATTTTCTCTTCAAAACAAACCAGCCAGTATGTTTTGGGAATGGACTCGCGTACCAGAAGTGCATGTTACCGCCAGAGCCTTCCTGCCATCCACCAGCATGATCACTTTCACCCTTGGAGCGGGCCTGAGTTTCACCACATTCGTCAACACCGTCCCCATCAGCGCCACCAAAACCATCAACCGATACTCTCTAGTGAGAAACCTCCAATGGGACAACACTGGTTTGTTCAATGCAGACGCTTGGGACCACTGGGCCAAGCAGGCTATGCACAAGATACTGTCAGAAGACAAGGTGATGGTGGAGCAGCTGAGACCAGAGGCAGTGCCTCGTGAGTTTTCAGTGAGAGCTGATCTTGCTCAGATTGACTTTAGGAGGTTGAGGCAGCAGTATATTGATTTGGGGTATGGGATACCTCCTGAGAATGAAGGTTCCCATGTTTATAATAGTACACCTGATTATTAGTAGAAAATGAATGAAATAAAATGTATGTTAGTGTAGGAAAGTAGTAATATAGGACCCTGTACATGTAGATGGGATAGGTGGTGTCTTTGTATAATAGTAGATGGTATTATCCATTCAGTTTATAGCCACCCTAATGAATACAAAGGGAGAGGCCATACGACTCTCTCCCCATTTCATGTATGTTCATGTATGTTGTTGAGTGATCATCATCGATTTCTTGCTCTGGAAAAGAAAGGAAAATTGTTTTTGTATGTGGTGTTTTTTAGTGTCGATTGTTTGTCTATGCATTTCATGACAGGTATAATATATATATATATGGTGATGATTGATTGATTGATTGATTGATATGTTATTGGGAGACTTGTTTTGATGTATGTACAATTGTTGTTGGTTGATGATGATAGACTTGTAGATGTGTGATTGTATATTTAGAGTATTTTTTTTTAAATTTGATGATGAGATTGATGAAGATGTAAAAGACTTGCACACCAAATAATATCTTGATTTTTTGCTGAGATTATCAGATTTATTCAAAGAAGAGATGAGGGGAGAAGCTCAATCAGTGGGAGGGGGTGGTGCTACGTATACGAAGACTACAGACTCCCTTATTTATTAGAACACTTTGTTGTTTCTCTTGATCCAAGCGTGTCATTTCTCTATCAACCAAAATATACACTAATTCAACACTAAGACGCTGAAGATGATAAGAGTTTTAACTGTGGTATGGTATAGTAACCAGTCTACCAGAGGGAGGCACCAACAGAAAGAAGAGGTGCGTGTCAGACACAAGTTTGCTTTAAAGCCAGGAGTAAGGGATGGTATAGGAGGAACACGTTATTCAAGGGTTTGAGCAATTGTCTTTAAAGTCCTATCACCAGCTGAAGCTGCATGCTTTAGAAGTAGGAAATTGAAAGGGAGTGATGAAGAAGGGCTGCTTACACCAAGCCCAAGTGCAAGTATAATGTGGGAAATGAAGCAGGTGCCATGAGGCAGCATGAAGGATTAAACCCCAGAAAAAAAGAACCCAGAAAGGTGGGGAGCTACGTCCCTTAGTCCATTTCTTGTATACTTATTAGCTTCATATTGACTGAATAGCGCACACCCACAAAGTTACACAACCATTCCCAGCAATTCCTTCTGATCTACCACATAATCAGCACTAGATGTTCGCCAAACTCACATACCAACTCCACCATACAGCACCGTTCACACCATCCTCCAACAGTCTTAGACCACATACACACACCAAACTTCCACTATGTCGCTCATCTTCCACGTCATCTCCTCCTGTCACCACAACCACAACCACCTCCAACGCCAACGACTCTGTCGACCAAATATACAAACCCTTCCTTGACGACTGGGACAAGGGGTTCATAGACACACCAGAATACCCGGATCCAGTCCCTCTCTCTGTATCGTATGGCACCATCCCTCCACAACTGTCAGGAAAGTGGTACAGGAACGGCCCAGGCAAATTCAACCTCTCCTCCTCTTCATCTCCTTCTTTGTCTTCCGACACTAGTAAACCCAAGCAATCAGTGAGTCACCCCTATGATGGTGATGGCTATATAGCCCAAGTAACTATCAAAAACAGTCAAGCATTCCTAAGAGGAAGATTCATCCAAACGGCAGAGTACATGGCTGAACTGAAAGAAGAAAGGGTACTGTTTAGAGGGACATTTGGTACTCAAAGAGCTGGAGGTCCTTTGAACAATATTATGGATTTACATGTCAAAAATACCAGTAATACGAATGTGATAGCTTGGGGGAAAGAAAGTATTAATAATGATAGTAGTAACAGCAGTAGTAGTAATAGTAAGAAGAAGGTATGGGGGCTGTTTGAAGCTGGGCAGCCTTACGAATTGAATGCAGAAACACTAGAAACAGTAGGTATAGATACACTAGGAGGGAAGCTAGCCCTCGGCATGCCTTTTGATCTAGGTTCTGATGCAGCTAATGCATCATTTGAAGGCTTCAACAGGTTTATGCAGCAAGTACATGGTATTGCAGAATACATCCCTGAAGAGTTGGCTAGAGTTGCAGGAGATGCGGTGACTGCTCATCCAAAAATAGATCCAATCAATAATAGGCTGGTCACTTTTTCTTATAAAATGTGCCCCTCTCTTGGAGGTAATAATAATAATATCATTAGTGGTGGTGGTAGTGATAGCGGTGAGGAAGAAAGCAGTGGCTCTCCATCATTTATCAGTACCAAGCTGACATTCTGGGAGATTGATGATCAATGGCAAGTCATTAAGAAGAAAGACTATGCCATTGCAGGGTTTGGATTTGTACACGATTTCTTCATTACAGAGAACTATTACGGATTCTTCCAGAATCCAGTCACTGTAGATAATGTACCTTACATATCAGGAGTGGCACCAGCTGCTGCTTGTGTTAGATGGCAGGCGGGGCAACCAACCTTGCTTCATTTGATTCCAAGAGGAGAAAACAAAGAAGAAGGCGGAGGTACATCATCAACAAGTAATAGTAGTTGTAGAAAGAATAGAGTATTCAAGGCACCTCCATTATTCATCTTCCATCATGCCAACGCATTTGAGCAAGCAGAACACAACAAGATAGTCATTGATTCAGTTCATTACGACTCTCTCCCAGCAGTAGGCAGAGAAGCACTGGCAGAACAACAACTAGATCCAGACGCAGGCTTCAACAGCAGACTGCGTCGAGTCACTGTCGACCTTGACACCGGTATCCTCAAAGTCAGCAGCTCGGCATTTCCAGACAAGTACTTGGAAATGGTATCTGTCAATCCACAATATATAGGAAGAAGACATAGATATGTGTATGGTTATCATAGTATCTTTGAAGATCCTGGAATTGCTATTGCCAAGATTGATATGACTGATAATAGTAATAATAATAGTGATAAAGAGCAGGCTGATATATGGGCACCAGGTCCTGGGTGGTACGCTTTAGAACCACGATTCATACCCAGATCGTTGTATTACAATGGAGAGGAAGATGATGATGGGTGGTTGATATGTCAGTTATTTGATGCAGTAAATGTGAAGAGTCATTTGGCTATATTAGATGCTAAGAAAGTGTCTGATGGTCCAGTAGCTATCATCGATCTTCCTGCTCCTTTGCCTCATAACTTGCATTCATACTGGGATAATGATGATAGTTAGGAATTTCTGTTCATTTCAGTATCGGTGATATTTGATATTCATTTTCATGCACAATTTCGTTGTATTCTTGCTATGAGAGTAATAGTAACAACATAGGCAGGCAATTTATTTTTACATCTTCCTTTTTTATACTTCAATTCCAATGCAGGATGGATTTCAACGCATTAATAAACGTATCAATCTCCTCTTCCGTGTTGTAATAATGAACTGAAGCCCTGACTACTTCTTGAAGATCTCTATCTTCAAAATCAATTCTAGTAGAAGATAGTTTAGATACTGATGTATTGATCTTATATTGTTTCAACAGCTCCCGTTGCACCTCTGTCTCTGTCAATCCACTACCACCATTGCTATTATTACTATTATTCACACTAAAGCTCACCAGCCCACACAACGTCTTCCCATGATCCTGTATCCTTACCTCTCCCACCTCCTCCTCCAACCTCCTCCTCATCAAGGCAGCCAGTCCCTGTACCCTCTCCCAAATCCTCTCAACTCCCAGCTTCACACACATTTCCACCGCGACTCCCAGCCCCAACTTTGACGCAAAGCTCATTTCGTAACTTTCAAACCTCTTCGCGCCAGGCGACAGTTCATACTCCTCTCTCCCCGCCCATACTGCCCCTACATTATCCAGGACTCCAGGTTCTAGTAAGTGGAGAGATGCTGACCTGGCATAAAGGAATCCACTCCCCCGGGGAGCTCTCAGGTATTTTCTACCAGTACCTGAGAGAAAATCACACCCAATGGCTTGTACGTCAACGGGCATTTGACCCACTGTTTGGCAGGCATCTACTACATATGTAATATTGTACTTCTTAGCTATTTTGCCTATACCACAGACATCGTAACATCGGCCACTGCTGGTGGGGGCGTGAGCGAGGGAAATGAGTAGAGGAGGGGGGAGGGAAGTGTCTTGAATGGTGCGTTCTAAAGTATCAAGATCAATGTCGCCCTCTGCAGTCTCGGGGAGAATGTGTACTGATATGTATTGTTGTTGTTGCTGTTTGTCTCTTATTGCTGTTTGTTTTTGTAGTTGGAGGTAGGAAATGTAGCAACTGCCGTATTCTGTTGGAACAGTGAGGATCCTGTATCCTTTGGGAGTAGGAGAGGGAGGTCCCCTGTCTTGAGCTGTATCTGTAGCTGGAGATGGAGATGGAGATGAGTGATGTGACCAGACCAGACCGTATACTATCTTCTGCCAAGCTTCTGTAGCTGATGATACAATGGCTATTTCATCTGCTGAGCAGTTGAGTAGATTAGCTAGAGAAGTGTAGGGGCGTTGGAGGTCTTGTTGTTTTAAAGTGGCTGCCTCGTAGCTGTTGTGTGTGTATATGGGGTTGGGAGGGAGATTTGGCGAGTTAGAAATGAGGACTTGGGAGAGAAACCTATGCAACGACGAAAGTTAAATACATCACCTACGTACCCTCCTATCTGTGCTTCTAAATCCAAGTAGCCTTTGGTCGCATTTAAGGTGTCTAGATCAGGAAGAGAACATCCAGCGTTGTTGAAATGGATCACATTCTTCACTCCAGGAGTATTTGATCTCAACCTTTCCACATCCATCACCAAACACCACTGATTAATTACAATTACACGTTGATTCCAGCATCTTCTTTTGAAGCTGAATTCTGAAGTCCTCCAAAACTATTCCACGCCCGTTCCCACCTCTCCTCTTTCCCTCCTCCATTACCAGCACCACCACCACCACCTGGTTGTTGCACCATATATGCCACTTGTCCATTAGCCAGCTGTACTGGTACAACTGGCAACATACCTTGCATACCATACAATCTTCTATAAAACACCCACGCCATTAAAAGTCCCAGCATATACCCAGCAATCACATCTTCTGGATGATGCCAACTATCTTGCAGCCTACTTGCCCCAATTAATGCACTCGCCAGCAATGGTAGCATGCTTCCTGCAGTCTGCAAGGGATGAGGCACCCCAGTTTGAGGAAGCTTCCCCATTATCCAAAAGGCCATATACCCCAAACCAGATGTAGACCAAGATGTATGCCCAGAAGGGAAAGATTTAAACCCTTCATCTGGACCTACAGCATTATCATTGCACAATGGCACTCCTTGTGGGTCAAACCTTCTCTCCCCGTTGTCATTCTTACCGAAACAGAGTGCCAAAAAATTGGGACGAGGTCGGCCGACGTTGATCTTGATGGTGTTGGTGACTACACCGGTGAATGCAACGCAGGATGTTCCAACTAGTAGAGTGTGGTGCAGTTCTGTCATTGATATTTTGCCAAAGAGAGCAAACAGGAGGGATGTCAAAGCGGGGGAGAGGATGGCGATGAAAGGGACTGCATATGGTGAGACATGTTGTTTAATTTTAAGAGGGTAACTATATTTCCAGATTTCTTCTTCTGTGGTGTGGTAGATGGAGGAGTGATGAGGGACCCAGCTTTCACTGAGCATGGCGAGAGTGCAGAGAGCGAGGAGGCCGAGCCATTGGAAGTAGAAGAGGCGGAGCTCTTTGAGGAACGTCATTCGAGCGTCGGTGCCACTAACACGACGAAAGTCGACATTAAATGAGCCTGCATGTGTGTGTGTTAGGAATGCAATGTTGATTAATAAGGAGAGGGGGGGAAAGCGCGTTTATATCTGCAATCGATCTCAAAAATGATCTGGCAGAAAACTGGGGAAAATATGCTGACCTTTTTTGAAAAGTGTGGATTGAGACTTGATCATCTGGTCTAAAATTTCGAGTTTAAAGGGTAGGAATACAGTTCGGACACACTGCAATATATTCAAAATTTGAGCCTCTGACAGCTATGCATCTATGGAGGGGGGAGATCTCTGAAGAGGTTGACGCCGGCCGATTTTATCAAGACGATGCTGGGTGAAATGTGCCAGCATTGTGGTTTTAATATTACTCAAGGCTTCAAATTCAATACCTTGATCATCTCCGAGGTCCTTCTATTTTAATTAAGCTTTTTTCATTTAGAAGTTTCCTAGGATGCACGCAGCCGCTCGCTCCCTTCAAAGCCACCAAGTGCTGAAGTCTTCTAGATACTCTGTCAAATCAACAAGAGCACTCCAATTATCTAGTCCTCGGGTTCACCAGCTCCCAGGATCACGCAAAACGCTTTTAGTAGTAAATTTAGTAGACGTGTCCAGTAAAGAAGAACAGCCTTCTAACCCACCTAATTTGAATAAAAACAGCCCTTTAAAGAAACAGGTACGTGTCTATACATATTCAAGGACACTTTACTATCATCTAATTGACAGCCGACTCACCCGACTCACACACAACCCACCCACCCTCTCTCTCCCTGTTTCTCTCTCTGCAGACATTCCTCGACAGACTCCACTTCATAGAAGCACAAGTAGGCCTTGCCCTTGTCCGTGCAGTTCAAGAATTTATCTTTGGTGCCTTGGCTCTAGTCAAAGCCATCACGAGACTTGTCACCCACCTCAACAATAACTATGGCTCCTCCTCTTTAGAATCCAAAAAAGTCATCACGCTGCCACCCTACCTCTCCCTCATTACCACTGTTAGGCAAGCCCTCCTTAATGACAATGGCTCTCTAGAATCCAAAGAATCAGCTTTAAAGCAGACCAAGGCATCATCAGCCAAGGAAAAGCTTTTTGAAGCAACATGCAGGAGAGCAGGCGCCATGTCTAGAGCTGAGGAGAAGGAAGCCTCTATCGATGTAGTGGCAACGGAGGAAGCTCTGTTTGCTCAAGTTTTTGCAGAAGTGTATGATGAGCTTAATGCTAGAGATGGTAAACCATCATTCAATGGATCTTACTAGAATTTTCATCGGCATAATTAATTAGGTAGTTTCCGAGCGACACAAAACACATTGCCAAAAAAAGGAACTAGATAGGATAAGAGAGGGAATAGCAGGAAAGAAACTGAATTTTATTCCAAGGGCTTACCCCCCACCCCCACCCCACCCCACGATAAATAAATAAACAAATAATGGTCTTATGAATGTTCTACCTCAAATATGAATAAATCCCGGAAATGGTATGTAGCGCAATTATATTTCATAAACATTGATGATGATGTACGATTGTGAGAGAGAGAGAGAGAGAGAAATGAAACCCCTACTTCCTTCTTCTACAGTAAAAAAAAGGGTACCTGTCACCGTATATACCGGTATTTATATTTATTCCAAGGGTCTGACCTTTCCCTTACTGATAATGCATCCATGTCTCTCTGTAAAACAATAACAATAAATGCAATACATTACCGATGGCGCCATGTTTTCAATAAATCAATCAAAGAGCCAACAAGCATGAAATCCACTAGGAAGACTGTAAGGCAATACAGCCCTCCCAACCTCCTCCCAACTCTCTCCATCTAATACAACAACTGCAGTCTTACCATCAGGTTGGGTGAAGATACCCACTGCTACTCCATCATCTTCACTGACGCCATGCGGGTTGGGAATAAACACTGGCTCTCCTGTAATGCCACCACCACTACCACTACCACCTTCACCTTGATTAGTAATAGAAGTGGAGGTAGAAGCAGTCATAGAAGTACTGCCGTTGCTGCTACTATCAGCAGTACCATCACTATGATCATTACTATTAAAACTCCATGTCTTGACATTGCCAGTGTGTAGATCTAGCTTGCATACAGCGTTATAAGCATTAGATGGTCTTGGAGACACACAACAGCCATATGCATATCTATACTTTCGACCTATAAAGGAAGGATGGATTGATGGAAGCTCAAACGCATGGCCGTATGCATCATCTGATGCTGCTAGTGTTGTGAAGATGGCCTCTGGGATGTTGCTAGTAGCTGTAGGAGTACCGTCATTACCTTCTTTGTCTTTTTCTCTCCCTTCTTTTTCAATCTGGTCTGCGATGTTGGTACCACAAGGCCAATGTTTAAGATTTAATGTCAATCTTCTGAAATAACTGTTTGGAAGATCAGCTGCTCTACTAATAGTAGCATTACTGGTGCTGCTATCATCACCACCGCCATAGTCAATAGAAGGCGGGTCAGATCTAACATTAGCCAGTGCCCAATGACTCATGAGCGAAGGATCGGCAGTGATAGCACCATCCAAATGAAGCCTCACACTACCATCTACCTCTGATTCAGTCTCAAACGCATTCACCCAGTGAGTTGCTAAAAAGGCAGGAGCTTTATACACCCGAATCACTTCCTTTTTTCTTTTCACACCTATTTTATCACTAGCAATAGTACCACTACTATCTACCTCATTATTATAATCCAAAGGCACTACATGTATAGTAGTGCCCAATTCAGGCAGCCATTTAAAAGCCATAAACTCCCCTGCATTGCCCAACACCATTGCTTTAATATCAAAAAACACTGGATTTTGCACAACTACTGCATAATGCTCTGTAACTGCCACCTGGTGAATCCACGTAGGACTAGTTGGTACTGCATATGGTACTGTAGCAATCTTCTCTCTCTTTCTTGGACTGTCTGGACTTGTTCTATACAGAGTAATCTCTGGTTGCTTGAGTTTCAGCACACCATCTTCCACATTCCAGACGGGGGTGAAGTCAGAAGCAATGTTGATCAGGTCGCCTGTTGGCTGGTGGATTGCAGGGTGGGCGGTAGTCACCAAACCATGTATGTCATCTTGGTATACCACTCTTTCTATAGTTTCCAGTGTCTCGGGTTTGATGGAATACGTGCCAGACACAGTCTCAGTGTGAGCAATCAGCTCGTCGCCAAACGGAAATACACTCACCAAAGCGTTGTCTCCCATTTGCATGCCATATTTATACACACCATATGCAACGCTACTGATGTACTTCAACGAGTGAAGAGGTTCCTTGGTTGTAGTGTCTGGGTTGTGAGCCAGCTTGAGCTTGATCTCTCCTCCTCTGTCTTTGACTGAGCGGTAGTAGCTCGACTCGATGAATCGGTGGGAACACACTATGGAGCCCGTCTTTCCGTTTATTTTGATTTTAACCAACATAGCTAGGCCGTCGAATATAGCCCAGGCTCCTGAAAAGTTGCCCGGACCGTTTCTTATAAGGCTGCCTCTCAGCCAGGTGGGTAGCGTTGTATACTTGGTTTGAGAAGTACTGGCGTTGTTGGCTGGGATGAATGTGAGATGAAGGCCTTCAGCATGGTCTATAGGTACGTTGGATGTCACTGCATGCCTAGCTGCTCTTGATGGCCATGAAGAAGGGTGGTTGGGTGGTGGTTGCGGTTTAGAGTGTGTGTTGTTAGTATGAGGAGAAGAGGTAGTGGCACAGGTGCTGTCCTTGTTTGGAGAGGAGGAGGAGCAGAGGACAAAGCATTGCCGCGCAGTTGGATTTCTGGCCCTTACTCCTCGGCCAAATGGCCTTGGAGTGCTTTTAATTCCCAATAGCATTCCCTTGCATTTAGTCTACTAAGCAGTAATAACCTCGATTTTTTCCAAATATAATAACCCTCGTTCTCTCACTTTCCTTTGCTTCTCTGCTACCGCGCACCAGACCCCCCCAAACCCCTTACCACCTTCCATCCACCTTCCTCCCCTCTTCTCTTCCATTCCCATCCACCATCTCCCCTCATTCTCCTTTTATTCCTTCATTGATCCAACACCCATGGAAACCAGTAGTCAGGGTATAAGGAAACACAGCTCGAGCAATCTCTACCATATCTCTTCCATCTAATGCCACCAATGCAGCTAGACCATCATTCTGTACAATCACAGTCAACACCACTCCATCATCTTCCTCCTCCTCCTCCTCCCTGTTATTATTATTATTATTATTATTCTCTTTTCTAGTTCTGGGAATAAACACAGGTTCTCCAGTCATGATACCATCCTCAGTCCAAACCTTGCTCTCTCCACTCTCTACATCTACCTTGCACAGCCCATTACCAACATTAGTTGGCCTCACTGCGCATACTCCCCATACATACTTATATTTGTGAAACTTCTTATCTGGGTGAATGGCAGGGAATTCAAAACTGCCAAGTGAATTGGTCAGTGGTTGCCATACCTTGCCTTGCTCAGTATACTTGATAATATGATTGTTATTATTATTGTCATCTGTAGAGAAGAGTGAGGAGACATCCAGTGTCATTCTCATCAACTGAGAGGCAGACACCTCCTTACTACTGTGACCACCACTATCGCCAGGTGGTCCTTTCCTAAGATTCTTCAGCAATAAATCATTGACAATCTCAGGATCTGGATACACTGCCCCATCTATATGCAACAACCCACTATCATCATCAGTGTAGCAATTACTATAATGAAACACATAAAATGTCCCACCACCATCGCCGCTATTAATTTTAATACTCTTCACCTTGTCGACACCCTCCAAGTCAACAATATGCAACACAGTACCGTCACTAGGTTTCCAATCTAGAAACAGATACTCATTATCGATCCCCACCATCATGTTGATCAGGTTGAAGTAGAGAGGAGTCTCGGGAATGATGGCAAATCTTCCGTTGCTGGGGAAACTATGAATCCAAGATCCAGCTTGGTTTCTCTGTTTAATAGTAGCTATACGATGTCTTATCATATCACTACTGCTACCATTATTAGTGGTGGTGCTAAAGGAGGAGGGGGACATACGGTAGATGTGAGATTCACCAAAGCCTGCGTTGTTGACGATGTTGATGAGGTCGCCATTATGGAGTGTGATGGGATGAGCTGTTGTCAGGTCACCTTTGATCTTCTTCTTGTTATCATCTTCATCAGTGTACTGTATTCTGCCTATTGTATTGAGATTGGTTCTATCTACTTTATATGTCCCTAGAACTGTCTCAGTACATGCTATCACCACATTATTATTATTATTATTATTATTATTATTATTATTATTATTATTATTATTATTATTATTATCAGAAAGTGGAATGACGTTGACAGATGCATTGTCGGTAAACCCCTGTCCGATGCCGATTGCTCCCAAGGATGTCTTGACTATGTCTGCTACTTTACCTGATAGTGTGGAAGTAGTAGCAGCTGGAGTGGCGAATTCTCTGTATTGCTGGTACCCTGTGCGTAGGTATTCATTATAGGCGTGGGATTCGAGAAACTTGTGGTTGCCAGTGACGGTGTTGGTGGTGCCATCAATGTGGAGGGAGAGGATGAGGGCAAATCCATCAAAGAGGTGGGACATCCCTGAAGGGGTGCCATTGTTGAAAGTGCCAGGGCCGTTGCGGAGGTATTGGCCTTTGAGCCAAGGAGGAAAGCGGCCGGTGACGCAGGCTTGGGAGGTGGAGGGAAGGGTGCTCGTGGAGGAGAAAGCAGCAAGGCGAGCGGCATCGCTTGGCCATGTTGGTGTCTTGGATTGTGTGGGTGGGCTGGATGGTGCTGTATTAGATGTGGCGTGGGTCCTGGTGGTTTTAGCTGGTAAAACAGGGCGTTTATGGTGGTGTTTTGGGGTGTGATCACTTTGGATTCGCAAGTTTTGAAAGCTGTGGGTCTTGTAAATCGAGTTATGCATCTTAGCTGCGCCTGAAATGTTTCAATTTTATAATTCATATGAGTGCAATGAGCAGCAACAAGGCGTCTACCTTTTTGTATGGAATGGGTGGCCTCCTTCCACTCATGCCTTGGGTGCTCCTCTCATTTTGAATTCTCAATGACAGCCCACCTATAAGTGGTCTCATGATCCATCCTGTAGCTTTTAATCCTTTCATTCACTTCGATTACAATAGTTATGCGATTGGAACCTTATTCATCTCATTTGTAAACCCTCTGGTTTCTCAACATCTCCAAGGATTCTTCCCCTCCCCCCCATCCAATTGGAAGCTCCTAAGAACAAATGGCAACTCACACCGACAAAATCTCCGCCAATTCCGAGGGTTATCGGCGCTTATTATCCTTCAGTTCCAGACACATCGGTATCAGAAACCTAGGCAGAACAATATTCGAGGGAACTCCCACCTGTCCTGCCCCCCTCCGCCCCACCGACGGATACTGGTCCTTTCAAGACTTCGAGCTCACCCGTCTTCTAGGTGACGGCTCCCTCTCCACTGTAGTCGCAGCCACCTCCACCAGATCCCACTTCCCAGTCGCTATCAAAGTCTACCACAGAGACAGACTCACCAACCTCAACCACCGTCAAATCGCCAGAGAAATAGAAGTCCATGCCGCCCTCCTCCCTCACCCCAACATAATCACCTTGTATGCCGCCTTTGAAGATGCCGCTGGCATCTACCTCGTCCAGGAACTTGCCCCCAGTGGAGACCTCTATGGAAGTTTATTCAAAAGAGGAGGGTACTTCACCGAGGCAGCTGTAGCTACCACCGTCCTTCCTGGTGTCTTGGCCGCCATCACACATGCGCATTCCCTCGGTATTTTACACAGAGACATTAAATCAGAAAACATTCTCATCGCATCCGACGGTACCATTAAACTTGCTGACTTCGGTCTTGCCATCAACCTCTCCAAGGACCAACCAGTATCCAGAGTAGGAACACTCGACTACATGCCTCCGGAGATTGTCACTCTTCCCCGATCAGGCGCCCCAATCCCCGCTCTTCCCCACCACCACCAGTCTAAGACCTCTCTCCCATATGGTCTCCCCGCTGATATTTGGTGCATAGGTATTCTGGTCTATGAGCTACTAGTGGGAGCCCCTCCGTTTGAAACTGCATCCAAGGAAGCTACCTATATAAGGATAGCTAAGGTGGAGCCTTCCTTACCGAGTCATTTGTCAGAGGAAGCCAAGTCATTTTTGACGATTACTTTGCAAAAAGAACCGAGAGCTAGGCCTACTATTATGCAGTTGATTAGTCATAGCTGGGTATTGAACCATCAGTCTGTACATGTAACTGGTAGGGGTGGTGGTGTTAATGCACAGCAGCAGCAGCAGCAGCAGCAGCAAGAGGGAGTGTCTGCTTCCTCTACTTCTTCCTCCGCTTTATCATCATCATCATCATCATCTGCTGGTGGTTCAACAAGCAGTAAGCCAATATCACCACGTCAAAAGCAATCATCAGGTTACAGAAGCAGCATTGCTTTCAACTGGAAACTATCTTCAACTATAAAACAAATCAAAGCTAGATCTAAGCTGAGCAATGACGAAGATGATACTGTTGAAGGAGGTGGCTCCCCCCCTTCTCAAACAATTAAAGCCGTCAGGCAACCTGGCAATAATAATAATAATAACATCAACGTCAGTTCTAGTGACAATGGGAGCTCGCCATTATCTCTATCATCATCATCTTCTCCTAAAGAAGAACAGCAACTTGACTCTCCGAGAAAATCAAGAATATTTGCCAAGCTCTTTAATGGTAGGAAATCAGCCTACAGTACTACGACCATGATGATGACTCAGTCAACAACAGCCAGGACAACAACAATCAGGCAATGATAATGGTAATAATAATAATAATAATAATAATAATAATAATAATAATAATAATAATAATAATAATAATAATAATAATAATAATAATAATAATAATAATAATATGACTGAAGATGACTTCCCAAAAGGATTGGCCAGATGTTGATACCAATTTGTATCTCTCTCCAAGTAATAGTATAATTTACCCTCTTTTGTTTTCCATCGCACACTCTCTTCTTTTCTCTCTCTCTCATGACTGACTCTATTGCACCGGCCGCTCTTTGTACCTGATTTCCCCCCCTTTTCAACCACCACCACCATGCCGCTGCAACTGGCGGGACAGCTCCATTGCTTTCTTTTTATACCTTCCATCATGTAACACTTCCCTAGCCTTCCTTCCCACCCCCCCACCATTGCCATCACCATCACCTCACTCTCTTCTCATCAACAGCTCTCTTCTATTAATAGCTCATTTGGACCCTCTCCCCTCCACCTTGACAGCATTCTCAGGCTCATGTCCAGTGAATGGCAATACCAGGGTAGGTACACCACCACCAAGCAGCTTCATAGATGGATTTGCATCCACCATGTGTTGTAACATAGTCTTGATGTCTCCAAAGGATGCATGTTGAGCGACGCCCCCCACATCTTTAGTTATCAATCGTTTTTTGTCTGCAACACCGAGGATGTATACACCACTCCGTCGCTGCCAATTGAAAATTTGGTTGCTTTATCAATATTACTTTCATTCTTTTTTGAATATTTCCAAAATGAAAGAGGTTAAACTGTTAATATGGGACCTAGACGGTCTGATTCTTGAGACTGAGACGTTGGTCATCAAATACGCAACATCAGTGCTGCAATCTCACGGATATGATCTAACATCTGATGCCATTGCCTGCTCTATCGGCAAACGACCACTAGACGCCTGGCAAGCAGTAGTAGACATGCTCAATATCACATCCGTCACTGCAGAACAATTACTCGCTGAGTCTGAAGCACTTCTCACCCCACATTGGCATGAAGCTACCGTCCTACCTGGTGTGTATCGTCTCCTCATTCACTTCAAAACTCACAACATCCCCCAGGCTCTAGCAACCAGCACCCCACGTGCCACCCTACTAGCTAAACTCTCCAACAAACCTGATATTCTACACATGTTTGGAGACTTGACTGTCTGTGGAGATGAGGTTGAGAGAGGCAAACCACACCCAGATTGCTACCTACACATTGCGAAACGAGCGGGCGTACACCCATCACATTGTCTGGTATTAGAAGACTCTCCTTCTGGTTGTCAGGCAGCTATTGATGCAGGCATGCAATGTATTATAGTTCCCTCTATGACTGATAAAGCTTGCTACCCCAAACATAGCACTACTGCTATTATTAATGGAGAAGGAGGAGGAGGAAGAGATGCTGCTGCTGCAATGATCCCTTCTCTCCTTGATTTTAACCCCCTCCACTTCCCCGGCCTCCCCCCCTTCAAAGACACCATCTGCTCTACCATCCCCCTCCAACCAGAATGGAGGATCAAAGGAACCGTGGTCAAAGGATTTGGGAGAGGATCTAAACAACTAGGCATCCCCACCGCCAACCTGGACGCTGCTTCTCTATCCAGAGCGCTGGCAGAGGCGGTTACTGGGATCTATTGTGGATGGTGCAACATAAGAGGGCCAGGAGCAGAGGAATATTCAGACGAGGTATTTAAAATGGTCATGTCGGTGGGGTTTAATCCAGTGTTTAAACAGAAACAGAGGTCAATGGAACCGTGGATACTGCATGATTTTGGTGGTAGTGATTTCTATGGGGCGGAGATACGGTTGATAGTGGTGGGGTATTTAAGACCAGAGTTAGATTTTGAAGGGGTTGAGAAGTTGATTAAACAGATACATAATGATGCTGATGTGGCTAGAGAGGTGTTGGAGAGGGAGGAGTATGGGAGGTTTAGAAATGACGGGTTTCTGTTGGAGGATTAGGGAAGAGAGAGGGTGGGGGGCGGGGAGAAGGAGGGAGGAGTGGAGACGGGGCTCGTGAGGTCGATTGATTATCGGAGAGAAATTGCGTGCAAAACCCCTTGTTTTTTGCTGATATTGCTGCATACTTTTGTAGTAATAATGAAATTGATGTTAAACTGGTTTTGGGTTTGACGTTATTAATTGTTCTTTTGCTACCCAGGCAATTGAAAGCGGACATCACTTGCAAGATAAAAGATGTCTGAGGATGGAGATGCAGACCCTTTGCTCGAGGAACTCCAAGTTCCTTGGAATGCAGTAGAGGAGGGAATCGATTATGAAGACATGACAATGAAGGAACTATTCCAAAAATCGCCAAACTCTCTCCTCCGAGCGCTACAGATCAAGGGCGTCACCAAGGTCGGCGAATTCACCGCTCCTGACACCCTCGTTCTTGAAGCCTTTGATGGAGGAGATATCATCACCATGGGCAGCAATAGACGCCACATTGATGTACAACGCCAATGGATGCAGCAACTCACCGCCCGCTCTTCCCCTGACAACAACCAAGCCCCCCCAGTTGGTTGGCATACAGATTTATATTTGGAAGCCTTTGTGGTCAACATTGTCCATGTTGCAGATCCAGACGAAAATGGCATCATCCATCCTCTTCTTCAGAGATGGCAAATAGGAGCAGTATCACTTGCAGTATTTGGTATCCCATCTGTCCAAGCTGTTATTTCATTCAAATGGGACAGTTTTGCCAAGAAAATGTTAATGGGAGAGCTAGCTTGCTTTATGGTCTGGTTGCTGGGCTTTTTTGGCTTTACTTGGCTGTTTCAAGATGAAGACCTCACTCTGAGATTCACTCAGCTGCTGATCACGCCAAGGGGATTGGCTACAGTTGCACTAGAGTTGGTGGCCTTGGTTGGAATGGCCCCATTGGCGGCATTGGAGCCTGCCACGCTCAAAGCATATGGCTGGAAAGGATGGTTTAATGTATGGAATGGTCTTGATTTGACCACCTACATACTACAAGTAGCCATCACAGTCATGCACATCACTCGCACTGGCCTTGTCAGCCCTTGGTTGAGCGTTGCAGCCGCCATGCAATGCATCTGCCTCCTCTTCCGCCTCCAATTCTTCAGCCGAGTATTCAAATCAACCCGCTTCTCCTTCCTCGAAGCCATCCGCGATGTCATCAGCGAAATTCGCTACTATTTTGCCTTCCTACTCATCATCCTCAGTGGATTTGCAGCTGCATTCCACATCTTATTCCGCCAAGATCAAAACTCTCATGGAAAAGAGCCCGGTCCATTTGCCACTCTCCCCTCGTCCTTCCTCTACCTTTTCACCCACCCAGATGCCGTAGAAATGGATCCCATGTTGGAAGCTTCTCTCCCCAAGGCAGCTGTCTCCCTTGCACTGATTTATCAATTCACAATGGGCATGGTCCTGGTGAACCTTCTCATTTCAATTATGACTGATACTCTGGAGAAGGTCAACCGGCATGAAGGACTGAAGCTTCAGTTGCATAAAGTGCAGATAATCGATGAACTGGAGCTTACTATTCCTAAATGGTTACAAGATAGGTTTCCAGAGTGGTTTCCCAAGTATGTGCACGTGTTGAGGGTTGATCAGGAGAGAAAGGATAAGGTGGATTTGGGACAGATGTGGAGGGCTGGGAATGGAGGTAATCGTAATAGTAATTTAGGCGGTGGAGGTGATGATGAGGGTGGAGGTGGAGGTGGAGGTGGAGGTGGTGGTAGTAATGGTGAAGAGATACATAAACAATTGAAATCAATGCAAATACAGCTGGATAGATTGGAGCAGTTACTGATGATGGATAAAATTAGAATTAGAGGCAGTGGTGATAGTGGTAGTGGGGCCATTCCTGTAGTAGGAAGTTAAGGTGAAGGACCCGCCTCTGAGCCCCCGAGGTGTAATAATAAAAAATGTAATGCAGTGTCCAACACAAGGTATGAAGCATAGATAAACTTTGTTCTGCAACCTAACAACAAGTAAAAGTCATGTTTGCTGTTAGGTCAGCATTAAGAGCCCCTCTGCTCCTGGCAGCAGCAAGAGGAGGAGCCTTGGAGCATCACCTCTCCCTTCCCTCTTCCTCCTCCTCACATATTATTGTCGTCTCGAACAAAGATAAATCGAAACTAGACATTTTTAAAAAACCTTCTTCTTGGCGTGGATTCGCCGTATCAGGAAACCAAGGCCGTCATGATGAGGAGCAACAAGACAAGTACAAGGAACACCACCACCACCATACTCCACATCCCGAGGGTGTTGTTTCTCGTCACTCCCAGTATTACACTCTCCTTGGTTTGGCACATACCTCTCTTGCGGCAACAGCCTTCGTAGCACCAACAGCTCTGGCTACTCTATTCTTCCCAACTGGAGCTGTCCTTCCACAAGGATTTGAAGCTCAAGCACTGACCAAGTTGTTTGGAGCTGGCTTGGCTATCCCTGCTGCCTCTTGTTTTGCTCTCAAGCAAGAAGAAACAGGTGAAGAAGAACAAGAGGAAGAAGAGGAGGAGGAAGAAGAAGAACAGGGCCAAGGTGCAAAGCAGCCTCAACTCCAATCTCAATCTCCATCATCTTTATCATCATTACGAGCAACAACTCAAAGACTGCAACTTGGTCTAATGGGCGTGTCCATCAGTACCATTGCTCTTCATCTTCTCTACAGTCCCCAGCTCCCTGTGTCCTCCATCCTTGCTGGAGCGACAGTTATGGGGTTGACCTTCTATGTGCCTTACCAACACTATAAGAAACAACACGAGAGTGTCGGTGGTAGTGGTGGATTGAAAATTGCGGAAATAGTGAAGAGCTATGTCGGAGCTGTCCCGCATCATTTCAAAATCAACAATGCGCAGTCTGCGCTCTACTCCCTCCTCACCCCCACCATCGCCTTGGCCGGTGCATCCTACCTCTTCATGCCATCAGCCAGTCTGGCTGCAGTGTTTGGATATATAAAAGGAGTGGATAGCTTTTTCTTGTGGCAGGTGATCGGTGGTGGGTTGATGACTGCTGCCCCTGCTGCGACATTTTCACTGAAGAAGATGGCAGATGATGGGAGGTTGGCTGAACCAATGGCAAAGACGTTAAATTATGGATTGATGGCTGCAGCTGCTGGCCATTTATCTGTGTTTTTGCCCATGGTGGCTGCTGGCCAAGGAGGGGGTGTGGTGTTAGAGGCTGTGGTGGGAACGTGGGGGTTGGCTCTTCTGGCTGGTAGCTGGGGCCTGGTGTCCAGTGTGAAGAAGAAGAGAGTGTGAGACTTTTAGTATCAGTTGTTCAATTGCATTTTTCTTCTGCACCCTTTAACTTTTGTAATTTTGAATAGTACCACATTACAAATATCATCATTATTTCACACCAATCAATCTAGCTCGTACCTCCCCTCCCCTCCCCACCACTACCACATCATCATCAACCACCTTGAAACCAGCACTTTCTACCGCCCTCCTCTTTTCCCTCATCTCTTCTTCCCGCCCCCCTCCCCCTTCTACTACATATTCATAGCACACCTTCCCCCCCTTTCTCAATACTTTATACACTTCTTTCAATACATCTGCATTCCAGTAAAATCCATCTTCACCCTCACTGCCCTCCTTTCCTTCTTGTCTCCACACCACCGCATCAACCTCTCCTCCCAGCATTCCAACTGCCTCTTCCAAGCCATGACTAGCGCTCTTATTCTTATTCTTATTTTTCTTATTATTATTCTCTCCTCCTCCATTATTAAAACTAGAAAACTCAATAGCAGGGAGTCCCCTCCTTATTAACGCCTCGCTGTCCTCTCCAGCCCCAACAACATGCAATCCACTGCTAAATAACAACTTGGTGAGGGCCCCTACGCCGCATCCCAAGTGAACTACCTTGTCACCAGGATGGATATCAGGAGGGGTGCCGAAACGAGCCCCGTCAATCCGGGGGAAAGAGCAACTGGCACCCTGAACTGATCCCGATGTGAATAGCCAGTCCAGCCAATCTAGGCCCAATGGAGGTCCCCCGGGCATCAAAGATATATCGCTACTAGTGGTATATTTATTATCAGTATCATTGTCACTATCAGTGGAGGAGAGAGAGATGGAACCTTCAGAGTGGTAGTACCCCCATCCCAATGCAGTATCTCTGGAAATCAGTCTATTATAAAGTTCAGTGAGAGTATCAACTGAGAATGTGGGTACAGCTCCTGGAGATAAAGAAGGAGCAGCAGCATTGCTAATATTAGTATTAGTAGTAATGGAGCCACCAATAGGAGGTGTTTTGACCTGCACCTCATTCCCTCCACCAGCAATCAAACATGTCGCAGTACCAGCAGCATTCCCCGTCTCTATATCTTCCAACGAATCACCCACCATGAGCAGCTTGAACGGAGGTACTGTCCATTGGTTGGAAAAATATAACAGACACCTCTTATCTGGCTTGACGTGTGAATGTTCCCTGGTCAGGATGATATCAAATACTGCACGCCATTCTTCCCCGATGACCGAAAAGAAGGCATTCACACTATCTGTTGTGTTTCTAGTGACTAGACCTACTTTGACTCCTGTTGATTTGATGGAATTTAGGTAATAGAGGAGATCAAGGAGTCCAACCATGGGTTGTACAGTCTTCGCAGCAGTGGCTTCTATTTCGAGGATGATGTCCATTGACTGTTTGATTCTCTCTCCATCAGACCAGCTCTCCATCACAGTGAAGAGATCTCCCTGAGGGATGTCAATACTGGTTCTCATGGTTTTGTAGTCTATGTTGCTGATGGTGAGGGTGCCGTCCATGTCGAAAATCACTCCAGTATAGACAATCGGGGGTTCTTGTTGTTGTGGATGGAGAGGAGTTGGAGTTGGAGTTGGGGCGGAGGATGAAGAGGAAGCGGCAGAGCAGGTGTGTGTTTGGTTTCTTCTGGTGAAGATGGCTCTTTGTGGACAATTTCTGGATCCTATAGGATGTGTATAGTAGATATGTGGCACGGATGATCGTGCCAAGGAGCTGAATGTCTGATTCAATGTGTAAGACTGCATCTTTCTTTGCAATCCCTCGATATCGCCTGTTAAAGATGATGAGAACTGACGTATTTCTAGCAGTTTAGTGAGTCGAATGACAAACTATATTCAACCAATTGCATTGGCACCTTCTACTGGCACTCCTCATTTTTTGAGGAGATTTATCTTCCCCATTTTTCAAATGACACGTCATCACTACCGGCTGTCTGTGTATACTGCTACCCATAGCTCAGGCTAATTTAGCTCCCTGGCTGATATTACTGCATTTATGATGTTAAAGAAAAATGTTGAATTAATGGTATGTATAGACACTAGTTTACCCCCTCAAATCAACTCGATGTAACAACTCCCCCCGTCTTTGCTTATTCCTCCCTTTTTTCTACGTCATCGTCTTCTTTCCTTGCTCTTTCTTATCAGATCCCATCTTCCTACAATATTTAAGTATATTTTTTACTGCTGATCTGCACCTCTTTTCCTGTTTCCCCATCCTTTCTTTGGCACAATCAACTTCCCATCTGGGCCCATCTCAGCTGGCAAAGCAGCAGCAGAATTGCTGAACAAATCCAACACCACAAAAGCTAGGATTGGAGATAGATCAATTGTTCCTGTATATGTAATGTTCAAGGAGTAAATGGGTGGTAAGTTGGTTAGTTAGTTATTTGCAAATCAAGAATGGATGATGTGTGAGAGTAGTAAAAGTAAGTTTGTAGCAACACCTACCTCCAAGTGGTGGAATGATATTTCTGAATAGGTTCAGATAAGGATCGCATACAGTGGCTAGAGGCTGGTAGATGGCCTGAGGAGGATTAGGGAACCAAGTCAATATAATTCTTCCTACTAGAGCAGCATTATAGAGCTGGAAAAACTGGCTGATTCCGCTCGTCAAGACTGACTCGACCGGGCCACCTGGTAGGATGGAAGCAAATGGTCTGGAACGAATGGCAGATAATAAGGGGACGGTGTTATTGATCGGCTCTGAGACGCTAAGCTCAAATCCACCGTCGCTTCTCCTTGTTTCCTTGACAATAGGCAGAGACATTATAATTTTGCAGCTTTTTAATCAGTCGCTGAGTGGTGTCAAGACAATCAATGCGCACTATGAAGGTTCCTTACTATTATTAATTCTAACTTGTGGATGTCTCCACTGGAACGATACCATTTTATATACATGTGGGTCTCCACTCTCTCTTTTCCTGACCGCTCCATCCTCCGTCTCTATCCATTGCTATCCCCCTCTCCTCAAATCTCCCCCCCCCCTC
>Ga0114919_10000268_pt1 | contig 38211 bp, 41 predicted proteins | sample BlataG_FD_88682 | JGI IMG/M metagenome (GOLD analysis project Ga0114919, IMG submission 88682) | Deep subsurface microbial communities from Black Sea to uncover new lineages of life (NeLLi) - Black_00105 metaG | ecosystem: Environmental > Aquatic > Marine > Oceanic > Sediment | place: Atlantic... | reverse complement strand
TGGTCAACAAAAGAAATACAAGTCCTGGCAGACAAACATCCAGGTAGTACAATTGAGACAACTTTTCAATATGTTTTATCGTTGGGTCTTACGCTTTCATTGATCGGAATTGATGTATACGATGTTATCCCACTACAAGCTATTTCAACAGTTGCAGGTTATCCTAAGGTAGTCACAGAAATTGAAGTCCCTCAATCGTCATTGACCACTTACCTGGCTATCGGAGGAATTTCTGTAGGTATAATTGCAGCTATATTCATTATATTCTTTCTACTAAAAAGAGTTAAACGCACCAATACAGACTCAAAGAAAATTGACAAGACATGTTCAAATTGTGGAAAACCAGTAAATAATAATCATTTTTGTCCTCATTGTGGCAAGGAACAATAATCCCCGAAGAAAAAGCTTTCTGAGATGCTTTCTTGCAAGAATAAATGATCTTTCACCGCTTGTTATACTTCAATTTCTTCGTTTAAGGGCATTTAGAGCCCGAATTTGCGTAATTCTTTATCAAAGCAGGCTTTTGTACCCGAATTCTTGCAATTAACGCAGGAAGTGGCTTATTTAAAATATTCCGATAGCCAGTACTTTTTTTGTGTACTACACAAAAGCAGTTTCCACCTTTTTCCTACTACGACCACCTAGATAATGAATGAAAAAGGAAAGAATTGAAAAAGAGGAGATACATGACGATCCGGGGCTCGCCGATGCCTACGAAGCGCCCGAAAAGGGCAGGCGACGCGAGCGTAGAAAGTGCGGAAAACCGAGAGGGGGTAGAAGCATGGGCCGATATCCCTTCCTGGTGATGGTGAACAAATACCTAGAAGAGAGAAAACCGTTCATCGCAGAAAGCACATGGACAGAGAGATCGAGGAAGTTGAAAATGCTCGCAAGGACCTTCACGCAACTCAAGGAACAGGGGAAAATAGCTTCTCAGAACCCGAAGAAGCTGACAAAGAGAGATATCGGTGTATTCATTGAATTAATGAAATCAAAGAGACTGGATGAGGAAACACAACGAACATATCTTTCGAGAGTGGGAAGCGTTCTTACATGGTGCGGAAACCCGGTAATAGATCAATTGAGAGCAGAAAGACAATTGCCAAAGGTGCCAAGAAAGGAGCTGAGAAGCCTGAGTGAATCTGAACTTGAAAAGATAATCAGGGCTGCTGAGAAAATTCCTGGGTGGACGGGAGAGGTAGCACGGTTTTTAACACATATGTATCCATACACTGGACTGAGACCGAGCGAACTTCGATTGGCAGAAATCGACGATATAGACATCTCAAATGACAATTGGACAATCTGGGTAAGGCATCCAAAGGGAGAGAATTCCTATGGCTCAAAAAGAACAGTCCCGATTCTACCGCCTGCGAAGGAAGCTATCTTGAGATTTCTGGAAAAAAGACTGGAACATCTCAGAGCCATTGAAAAAACACACGCTAGACCATTGATACCAACAATGAAGCGCGGATCGGCAGATTTCTACTCAGTCAATTCTTTCCAGAAGATAAAGAGAAGGATGGAAGAGCTTTCGGGAATAAGATTCAAGCTGAAAGACTTCAGGACAACATTCGCTCAGCAATGCATAGATCAAAATCCCTCACTGCTTTCTCATGTATCAAAAGCATTGGGACATTCTTCGACCTCGACTACCGAAAAACACTACGCTCGTGTCCGAGATGATTCAATGATTCGAGATCTTTGTAATCTTTACAAGGATACTGGCTCGAATAAAAAGGAAAACATTTTAATTGAATAGCCAAGAAAAAACTCTGGCCAAGGCAGGTAGTGGACCCAACGGGATTTGAACCCGTGGCCTCCTGCTTGCAAAGCAGACGATCTTCCGCTGATCTATGGGCCCTTATGATGATGTTTGGATGAAAATCCGTAATAAATAGATTTCCGAGAAACTGCAGGAGAGAAAATGGATAAAAAAGTTACTAATAGATAATCTGACGACTTTTTGAAGCCTCGATTCATATTATTCTGGTGATAAAAGAATTATGAGCTCAAGATCGCAAGACTATTTCGATATTAACACCGTCGGGAACTTGGATTCTCATAAGCTGTCTCAGTGCTCTCTCATCTGCGTCGAGATCGATCAGCCTCTTATGGATTCGCATCTCCCATCTATCCCAGGTTTCTGAGCCCTCTCCATCCGGGGATTTTCTGCACGGAACTACAAGCCGTTTTGTCGGGAGAGGTATGGGTCCGCTCATGTCGACACCAGTTCTCTCTGATATCTGCTTTATCTGCCTGCATACCAAATCGACCTTCTTCGGGTCGGTTCCGCTAAGCGATATACGAGCCCTCTGAGAAATCAAGTACTATTCACCTCAAAAAAACAGATTAAAGATAAGGGAAAGGTTTTTACATCTCTTTTTTCTCAACTTCCTGGACGATCCCAGCAGCCACCGTCGTTCCCATGTCACGAATGGCGAATCGTCCTAATTGAGGAAAGTCCTGATGTGTCTCAATGACCATCGGTCTCGTCGGGACGATCTTCACAACTCCAATATCGCCAGTCTTGAGGAATTGCGGGTTCTCCTCCTTCACTTCATTAGTGGCTGGGTCGATCTTTTTCATCAGTACGTCGAACCTGCAAGCAACTTGCGCGGTATGACAGTGGAACACGGGTGTGTAGCCGATCGTAATCACCGATGGATGGTTAATGACGAGTATCTGTGCAATAAAGCTCTTCGCGACAATAGGCGGGTTATCCATAGGCCCTGCGACATCTCCTCTTCTAATATCGTTCTTCGCGATACCCCTCACATTGACGCCAACATTATCTCCGGGCACTGCTTGCGGCAATGTCTCATGATGCATCTCAATGGACTTTACCTCCCCGACCTTGTTCGCGGGCATGAATATGATCTTTGTTTCCGGCTTCATAACACCTGTCTCGACACGGCCAACTGGGACAGTGCCGATACCGGTAATCGTATAGACGTCCTGAACCGGCCATCTCAATGCCTTCTCCGTCGCCTTTGGAGGCTCGCTAAGAGCATTAAGAGCGGCCACCAGCGTGGGTCCCTTGTACCATGCCAAGTTAGAACTCTTGTTTACCACATTGTCTCCTTTGAACGCCGATGCCGCAATAAAAGGAACAGCATCAAGCTTGTAACGCATAGCACTCAATAGTTTCTCGACACCTTTTCTTGCGGCCTCGTATTTCTTCTCGTCGTAATTCACCGCATCCATCTTGTTGATGAGGATTATAATCTGCTCAACACCCAAAGTCTTGGCGAGTTGGATGTGCTCCTTGGTCTGTGCTTGAGGTCCTTCGACGGCCGATATTACAACGACTGCCGCATCAGCCTGGCTGGTACCAGTGATCATATTCTTCACGAAATCTCTATGGCCAGGCGCGTCTATGATTGTGAAATAATACTTATCAGTTGTGAACTTCTTATGGGCGACGTCGATCGTAAGCCCTCTTTCTCTCTCCTCTTTTAGTCTGTCCATCACCCACGCGAACTCAAAAGTGGCCTTGCCCTTCTGCTCAGCCTCCTTCTTGTATTTCTCGATCACATGCGGCTCGATATGCCCTGTATCGAGTAGAAGGCGTCCTACGGTCGTTGATTTTCCGTGATCGACATGGCCGATGAACACCAGATTCATATGTGGTTTCTCTGCCATTTTATGGCCTCCATATAACTTACTCTGCCGACCATATGCACTTACCTATTTATTCTTTCTCTCAGAGATGCCAACTCTGACTCACGACCCATCATGTGCGCTTAATCAGCATAATAAGCGGTATCGTACGGCTCCGGCTTAAGACCCTTTCTGGTTCTTATCTCGCTGACTACTTCGGGCTGCAGATCCTTCGGTACCCTCTCGAAACCCGCGTTTTCAGTTGACCACAGCGCCCGACCGGACGTTGCACTCCTGATCGAAGCAGCGAAACCGAACATCTCTGCAACGGGTGCTCGCGCGTGAATTACCGTTGCATCTCCCTCTTGCTTCATGTCATCGATCACGCCTCGCCTTTGCTGAAGATCCCTGATAGCGTTGCCCATGAGATCCTGCGGGACGTTGACGAAAACCTTTTGTATCGGCTCCAGGAGTATTCTCTCCGCCTGGCACATAGCACCGTAGATAGCACCTCTCACGGCAGGTATTACCTGTGCCGGACCTCGATGTATGCTATCTTCGTGCAGCTTCGCATCGACGAGCTTGATCTTCATTCCCATGCATTTCTCAGTTGCCAGCGGTCCTCGAACCATTGCCTCAACGAAGGCCTCCTTGCAAAGCTCGATCGTCTCGTGCAGGTACTGGATACCTTTAGTGACGTCGAGGAAAACGTTATTGTTGCGAATTGCACTGATGCCCCTCGCTTCCTCCCGCCGCATCCCCAGAGCCTCAAACTGCTTTGCAAACGCTTTCCTATCCTTTATCCGCGTTCCCTCCGCGGAAATCTCTCCCGACTTCAGCGCATCCAGAATCTTGTTCTCCAGAGGTTCGGCCATGAGATAGAACCTGTTGTGCTTATTAGGTGACTTTCCCTCAAATGGTCCACCAGTCTTCGCTACTCCTTCTCGATAAACAACGATTGGTTGCGATGTATTGATCTCCACCTTGTGCTCGTGCTCAATCCGATAGACCGTGATCTCGAGGTGCAGCTCACCCATGCCGGACATCAGATGCTCTCCGGTCTCCTGGTTTATTTCCACCTGAATCGATGGATCGGCCTTTGCGATGATCCTGAGAACATCCACTAGCTTCGGCAAATCCTTCATGTGTTTTGCCTCGACCGCGATCGTAACTACAGGTTCGGAGTAGTGAACGATCTTCTCGAATGACTCCATATCCTCCTCGGAAGACACCGTCGACCCGGCAACCGCCTCTTTCAATCCGGCGACCGCGACGATATTTCCTGCTTGGATATTTTCGACCTGGATTCGGTCTGCGCCAACCGTCAAGGAGACAGTCTGCACCCTATCCTTTCCGGGCATGCCGCTCACGTAGAGCTCCTGCCCCTTTCTTATCTGCCCGCTGAATAGCCTTCCAACCGCTATCTCTCCTGCATGCGGGTCGATTATTATTTTTGTGACCATGAATGCAACAGGCCCTTTCGGTCTGCATTGTAACATAGCATTACCGAGCTCGGAGTCGAGATCGCCCCTCCATATCTTCGGCACTCTCAGCTTCTGTGCCTCCCCCGGGTCGGGAAGGTGTGATATCACCATATCTAAAAGCACCTGATGCAGCGGAGCTTTCTTCGCCAGCTCCTTGCTCTTCCCCTCTTTCAGGTAGTTGTAGATATCGTTGAAATTTATATTGATCTTCTTCATGAACGGGATGCTGATCGCCCAGTTGTAATAGGCTGAACCGAACGCCACCGTTCCGCTCTCTACGCTCAGCGCCCACTTTTCCCTGAGCTCAGGCGGAAGCTGATTTCTGATCTTCTCATTGACTTCGTTTATAATCGCCGTGAATCTCTCCTGCATCTGCTCAGGTGTTACCTTGAGCTCGTTAATCAGCCTGTCAACCTTGTTGATGAACAACACTGGCTTCACGAGCTCTTTCGCAGCCTGTCTGATGACCGTCTCGGTCTGAGGCATCACGCCCTCGACGGCGCAGTCGACGATAATAACGCCATCGATGGCTCTCATCGCTCTCGTGACATCTCCACCAAAGTCGACATGTCCGGGGGTGTCAATCAGATTGATCAGATATTCCTCACCCTGATACGTATGCACCATCGAAGCGGTTGCCGCATTGATCGTGATACCCCTTGCCTGCTCCTGCTCATCGTAATCCAGGAGCAGCTGCTTGCCGGCGAGCTCTTCCGACATCATCCCCGCACCAGCAATCAGATTATCGGAAAGCGTTGTCTTTCCGTGATCTATGTGCGCGGCAGTGCCGATATTACGAATCCTTTTCGGCTTTCCCATTAATGCCTGTGCTTTCCTTATGTTCTCTTCTTTTCGTCCCATAATAGCCTCACCAAAATATTGGGGAATTATGTTTAGATTAGCGCGCTGAGGAGGAAATTCTCTCGATCTCGTCCTTCTTGGAAATCGAGTAGCTATTCATGTCCCTGTTTGCGGCCATTATGATCTCCTGGGCGAGCGCCTCGGCAATCGATCTCTTGGCCCCGTGCGAGCTTGCCAATGCCCCCTGACAGATATGCCTGAGGGCGAGATCAACTCTTCGTGATGGGGCGACGTCAACAGCCTTTGGCACGGAAATGCCCCCGTATTGTAGCCTCGTAACCTCCTCTCTCGGCCCGGCATTAACGAGGGCATCTACGAAGAGCTGCAAGGGGTTCTTCTTCGTCTTCTTTGCCACTATCTCGAAGCTCTCCTCGACCGCCCGATAGGCCTTCAGCTTCTTCCCGGTCCATTTCTCCGTTCGCATCATATTATTTATGAGCCTTTCAACGATATTCATCTTCGCCTTGGCGAACTGCCTGACGGCAAATTTTCCGCCGGTATGAGGCACGTTGATCGGCCTCAGCTCGACATACCTCTTCATGCCAACGTCGGAGACAACAACCTCATTGAACTCGTACTTGCCAAACAGCTTTATGTCCGGGATTATCGGAACCTCTGGGCTCGTCTGTGCAGCGGCTTCCTGAGAAGCTACCTGATCGTTCTGCTCGACCGCCTCATCGTTCTCCGCCATCATGCTCACCTAATAGGCTTCTCCTTGCGTCCTCTGACGAGTTCATCGAGCGATACATTGTTGACCTTGATCACCTTGTAGCGAACGCCCGGAAGATCTCCGTACGATCTTCCAAGCCTTCCGCCTATCCCCTCAATGAGCACCTCATCGTGCTCATCGATGAAATTGATCGCACCATCTCCCACGGCAAAAGCGGTGATTTGCCTACCATTCTTGATGAGCTGAATCTTCACGCATTTTCTGATCGCAGAGTTCGGCTGCTTCGCCTCTATCCCGACCTTCTCGAGCACTATACCTCTTCCCTGGGAAGCACCTTCTAAAGGATCGGATTTCTCCTTCAGTTTCAGCAGGCGAGCCTTATATCGCCTATCTTTCCAGCGCCTTCTCTGACCGCTTCGTTTCAACTGTCGTGCTGTGTAGAGACCTCGAGGCAATCAATCACCGTCGGTTCAGGCGTCCCTCGATAAGCGCACTCATATTTAAGAATATATGGTTGACGGAGCTCGCCAAATTCGAGTTATCCAGGAAGCAGTTCTCATCGCAGTTTATCGGGGATATTTCGCGCAGCATTTCACGCCTTTCCTTTCGACTCGCCCCGAACGAGGCCGCTCGCGATTATATGCGCCATTCTGATCGGCTCAGGAATAGCACCTCTTATAGTCGTTGCTCTAATGACCTTTTCTGCAATATCTTCCGTCGTGCCTGCATAGCTCACATAGATCGGGTTATGAGCGGTTGACAGCTCGACGAGCGGAATCATCTGTAGCTTCTCAAGCCGTTCCTTCCAATCGTCGAAGTATTTGGATAATGCGTTACGAATCGATTCCATATCGGGCTTTTCGCGCGTGACGGTGATGACGGGGACCTTCAAATTATTGCTCAGCGCCTCAATATCAACTATATTGAAGCCCGCGAGAGCAATACCGTCTATAAGTACAGCCCTTAGTTGCTCTAAGAATCTGGATGTAGATAGTGCTCCTTGAATCTTCTCGGTTGCATCGTCACCGTCTACCGATACCTCGAACTTTAATACGCCTTCTAGATAGGAAGGTGCTCTCGTGATTGTACCTATGACGGTTGCCTTTGCGGCGCGATTACCGAAATCAAAGGGCGCATCATCGATGCCGCACACCCGTATCTGCTCTTTCAAACCGATCAACTCATACCAGCTTTAACTCGCCTGTGATTCTATCTATCTCTCTCTCCTTCCCGGGTCCTATACCAATGCAGGTGACCGTTCCCGGAGGAATCTCCGTTAGACCCGCATCTGTTATCTTCTCAACGACGAATTTAGCCTTCCGTGCCTTCTGCTCAAGAGCTTCCAGCTCTCCGATGCTTCTGACCCTCAGAACCACCTTTTTCTGACCTTCATTGAGCCATCTTAAAAAAAGCTTATTCGCGCGAGTTTTAGCCCTCAACGCGCAGCTCACAGCCGCATGCGCAACCTGCGCAGCCAGCTTGCCAGTTGATAGACCTAAATCATCCCGTACGACGATTACCATCTTCAGCTCGCTATCGCTCTCAGCTGCCATATTCTATTGATCTCCTCGCTTCTTCGCATCGTTCTCGCCCTTTTCCTCTTCAGTCAATAGGGCGTCTATTCTCGTGCTTATTTCGGTTATCTCCTTCTCAATAATCGGAATTCTAACCTTTGCCTCCTCCCTGAGCGCTTCATCAAGCTGATAATCGGGTCCATCCATCTGAGCAAGCCTCGTCTGAAGTTCGCGTTTTCGATGGGCAAGACGAGAGAACTCATCCTCCGCTCTTAGGCCCTTCCCAGGTATCATGCGTCGAATCTCACCGACGAACCCCTGCAATCCTTCTCTCCACCATGCGATCACGCCGAAGAGCACGGTCGCCGAGCCGAGAGCTATCCACAGCTCGGTAGAACGAATCATTGGTTTCTGAGCTATCTCTCCCAGTTCGTTCAAGATTATCCCAACTGCAATTGCGACTATCAGGCTCAGCACAATGCCGAGAACGCCTTTGAAAAGCAGATCGAATTCCCTGTCGAGCGCTCCCCTCTTGGGAAAGATTGCCAGAGTCAGCATAAACCCCGGGAGGAAGAATATCAGCATCAGGCCAATTAAGCCGATAATAGCATCGATCATCTATGTCGCGCTGCTGATGCCCATGCGAGGATTAAGCTTTTCTCAGGAGCGGGTATGCTCTTCTTTTCGCTGCTCCCACAGGAATATTATATAATCTGCCGCAGGTTTGCACATCGCTATTGAAAGGCGGTCGTCGAGCATGTTCGAGATGATGGATAGAGATGGTCTTGCTAGGATCTGTAAGCTTGAGGTGCACGGAAAGAAGGTCGAGACGCCTCTGCTGCTACCAGTAGTGAATCCAAATGTTGGACCTATCCAACCAAGACGGCTGCAAGAGGAGTTCGGATTCCATGGAATCATAACCAACTCATTCATCATTTCTCGAGATGAGCAGCTGAGGGAGAAAGCCCTATCAGATGGAGTGCACAGGCTGCTCGACTTTGATGGGCTGATCATGACCGATAGCGGGACTTTTCAAGAGCATCAGTACGGCAGTATGGATGTAGATCCCCTGGAGATCGTGGTATTTCAGAGAGATATAGGCTCGGATATAGGCACGATATTAGATCGCTTTTCAGAGCCCGATTTTTCGCGCGATAAGGCATCAGAGGCGGTTGAGAAGACCATCGAGAGAGCGAGAGCAGCTGCGGAGATCAGAGATGAGATGTGGCTCGCAGGGCCAGTCCAGGGATCGCTGTTCGAAGACCTAAGAATGAGTTGCGCACAAGATCTCTCATCTATAGATCTTCAGCTCCATCCGATAGGCGGCGTGGTCCCGCTCATGGAGGATTATCGCTTTCCAGAGCTGGTAGATGTAATTGCTGCCTCCAAGAAGGGTTTGATTCCATCCCGTCCAGTCCATCTATTCGGTGCGGGTCATCCCATGCTATTCCCCCTAGCAGTGCTTCTCGGCTGCGATCTATTCGACTCTGCTTCCTATGCCAAGTTCGCCCGTGATGGACGCATGATGTTTCCCGATGGAAGCGCATCAATACGGGATATGTCGGATCTTTCGTGCCAATGTCGCGTCTGCTCAAAGCATTCCCCGGAAGAACTCAAAGCAATGGAATCAGAGGAACGGGAGAGCATGCTCGCAGAGCACAACCTCCACGTCTGCAATGCACAGATACGACGCATAAAGATGGCGATTCGCGAGGAAACTCTGTGGGAGCTGGTTGAGCAAACCTGCCGATGTCATCCGAAATTGCTCGACGGCCTGCGCGGTCTCAGCAAGCATAACGAGTTTCTGGAGCGTTATGAGCCGTTGAGCAGACGAGGCGCGCTGCTCTTCACGGGCTCAGAAAGTTACCATAGGCCTGCGATATGGAGATATCAGCATCGATTATTCGAGCGGTATTCGCATCCGAGAACTGAGATAATGATAGCCCTACCTGAAAGCGAAAAGCCCTATGGTCGCACTCATGCGGCTCTCACGGCAAAGATCGACGAGCGAACCAATGCTCACTTCATTGTCTTGTCATCGATCGGGCCCGTGCCAATAGAGCTTGACGAAATATATCCCGTTGGGCAATTCTTTGCTCCGGAAAGCGATCGTGAGCATATCCAGCCGGAAACCCGGAGGCTGATGGAGCGCTTTTCCCACGAGCAGCAATACGCGCTAGCAGTAGTCTGGGAGAGCGATGAGACGCTTGAGCTGCTCGAATCGCTCACATCGGGCGGTGGAGAGCGGTTCGATCTCGATAGGGCGCGGGTTATTGCCGTGCTGAGTATACAATTTGGAAGCAGGGCAGCGATTGCGATTGAAGGTAAGAAGCTCTCCTTTATCAAGTCAAGAAGGACAGGACGAATACGCAATGTGTTCGTTAATGATGTTCACGCGTTTTCGATAAGAGCCCATGATGGGTATATCTCGCTGACCAATGAGGGAGCGAGGCTACTTCATTCCGCTCTAACATGGCCAGCATATCGGGTTCAAATAACCTCTGAGGCGGTTCCATTTATTGAGAAGGAATCAAATGTGTTCGCCAAGTTCGTCGTTGATTGCGATCCGGCGATCAGGCCGGGAGATGGCGTTCTGATTGTAAATTCCGATGATAAGCTAATAGCTCATGGTCGCAGCATCATGAACCGCGAGGAAATGCTCGCTTTCAAGCGGGGAATAGCCGTGAGAACCCGCAGCAGTATCACTGCCGGAAAGAATTGCGAAGAACCAGAGAGAGGAGCTATTGATTCCTGATCATCTTCTCGGCCAAGGCGATGCAGGAGAGAAAATCTTCCATTGTGTGCATAAGACCGCCTATGCTTTTCGAGCTCGCAGAGCATATTATCATGTTCGCTTCCTGACGAGCGGAGATCCACTCATCGTTATCCTGCTTTACCGAGCCCAAAACCTTTGCTGCCTCCGACTCGTCTGAGAACTCCAGGATCAGCTCACACTCGCACTTCACAGGGACCAAATCATCGGCTCAATAGTTAATAGTAATCTCTGGATTGTCCAGCTATCAATAGAACAAATTTTTGGAGTTGAACACCAATATGTGATTCATGGATATTGAAAGCTGTATTCTCGGTCGACGGAGCATACGCAGGTATAGAACAGGCAAGGTTCCCGATGCTGTGATTCGTTTTGGTCTCGAACTGGCAAATGCGGCACCCTCTGCGGGTAATCTTCAGGCGAGGGAATTCGTGGTGGTGAGAGATGATACCCTGAAGAAGGCTCTTTCCGAGGCAGCTCTCGGCCAGTCTCAGCCCGCGATGTCAGATGTTTCGGTCGTCTTCTGCGCCAACTTGGATAGGGTTTCCAGCTACGGCCGAAGGGGGGCAGAGCTATATGTCCTCCAGGATGTTGCCGCAGCAGTGCAAGATTTTCTACTGTATGTGCACAGCCAAGGATTCGGTGCTGTCTGGATAGGAGCTTTCAACGAGAACGCGGTGAGCACAACGCTTGATCTCCCGTCATTTATACGCCCATTGGCAATCGTACCCATTGGCGTTCCCGGAGAGACGCCACGTCCACCTCCGAAAAGATCTCTTGATGAGATGATTCACAACGAGAAGTGGTCCAATTGAAATTCAGGGTGAGTCGTCGAGGCGCCATCCTCGGAGTAGCGTTTGGCATTGCCGCCACTCTCTCGGGAATATTCGTGATAAAATATACCGAGATGTTCATGCTTGTTGTGATGCTATGGGTGGTTGCACCGTTCATGATTCTGCAATTTGTCCGATGGGTTCGCGCGAAGCTGCGGAGGGAATAACGGTTTTCTATCTTCGTGCCTGACCTGAGAGATTCATTGCTTTCCGCTCAATATCAGCAATTTTTCTCTGGAGATCGCGGATTTTCCTCTCATATCGGTCGACCCGAAGGCGGATCTTTGCTGCCTTAGCTCTAAGGTTGGCAGCCTTTGCCCTCCTCTTTGCATCCTCGCCCGAAATTGCAGCTGTCTTCAGCTCTCTTTTCGCAATCTCCCGGGAACTCATTCAGTACACCGGCTGGGTATTGTCTCTCAGGTGATTTATCAATTTGCTTACCTGCGAGAGAAAGAGTATTCAACACAGAGGATGTTGCAAGTCGCTTTCGTCATCAGCTCCGAGAAAAAAGTGGCTTAAAACCGTGCATAAGAGCTACTATCAGCGTTCGTCACCCCAAAAATACCGATCCAGGCAGTTAGAATGCGTTCTGTTGATTTCCAAAACGAGAATTGGATCGAAATTCAGCATATGTCCAGAAAAAGGCATTCAATGCATCTTTCGATTCATATAGCCAGATAAGACAATTTCTGCATGAAAAATACAAGAAATAGATAAGCTTATTAACGATTATGCATCGTCCACGGCTCCGTGAAGGCATATATCGAGGCTCACGGCTGCGCGCTCAACAGGGGCGAAGCACTGGAGTTCAAGTCCATATTGAGAGCAGCAGGTTGGGATCTGGTGAGCAGCCCGGAAGCTGCTGATCTGAACGTAATAGCCACCTGCGCCGTTATCGAGACTACAGAGAAGAAGATGATCAAGAGAGTGAAGCATCTAAGCTCCGCTGGAAAGCCACTGATAGTCACGGGATGCATGGCATCCGTGCTGAGAAGCAAGATAGAGCCGCTGACCTCGCGCGCACTTTTCGTGAATCCCGATAATGTTGCTGAGCTTTGCAAAGCAGTCGGCATTTCAGAGCGAGTCAACTGGACTCCTGAGCCGACCACGAATACGTTTTGCCATATAGTTCCGATTGCCAGTGGATGCTTGGGGAGCTGTGCATACTGTATTACCAGGAACGCAAGAGGCGAGCTGAGAAGTAAATCACATGAGGAGATCATTGATGAGATATCGAGGATCGATTTCTCATCTGGAGTGAAAGAGATTCAGCTCACGGCCCAGGATACCGCCTCATACGGAGCAGATATCGGTTCATCGCTCCCGGAACTTCTCAACGAATTGACCTCTCGGGATTTCGACATGAAAATCAGAATAGGAATGATGAATCCGAAGACTACTTTGCCAATTCTCGATGAACTCATTGTCACCTACGCGAACCCAAAGGTTTACAAGTTCCTTCATCTGCCTATCCAAAGCGCGAGCGATAGGCTATTGGCGGAGATGAATAGGAATTATATACTCTATGACTTCGAGAGAATCGTCACCGAGTTCCGAAACGCCTATCCTGAGCTTACACTTTCTACAGATTTGATTGTGGGTTATCCCAATGAGACGAAGGAGGATCACCTGACCAATGTGAAATTTTTAGAGCGTATCAGACCCGAGATTGTGAATATAACTAGATTTAGTCCTCGACCCGGCACAGTTGCAGCCGCCTCAGAAAATAGAGTTCCAGGTTGGATCGTAAAGAGTCGATCGCGCGAGCTCACGAGGCTTCGGTTCGAGATTTCGAATAGGAGAAATCGCGGGAAGATCGGTAGTGCAATTGCAACAGTTGTAACCGAAAAGGGATCAGGAAACACAATGATAGCTCGGACAGAGAACTATGAGCAGGTGATTCTGCCACGCAGCGTTGATCTGGGACAGAGAGTACGAGCTCGAATAACGGATTGTTCACCAATACATCTCCTGGGATATCCCGTTTAAACTCAACGAATATATGATACCGCCTCATAAGAGAAGATACTATATTATCGTAAGAAATTCTGGATTTCCAGCAATAGCCCCGTAGTGTAGCAGGTCAATCATACAGGCCTTTGGAGCCTGTGACGGCAGTTCGAATCTGCCCGGGGCTATTTTTTCACATCTAGCACTGTGCAAATTGAAGAGCTTTTACAGTGTTATTTTTCTGAAATTGAACATTGTAGACGTAAAGACATAATTTGCTAACATAAAAAAAGCCTTATCTACTTCTGGGAGGATTTCCGGGCGTTCATGAGAAAGTTCACAATAAGCGATGAGACGATCGCGCTCGACCTCATGAAAGAGGTAGGACCAGGAGGGACATTCCTAACACATCCTCATACAGCGAAGAACTTCAGAAATGAAATCTTCTTCAGGAACAAGAAGATGGAATTATTTGGGGCCACCATGTCGGATGTAATGGTTCCAGATGCAAAGAAAGCTGTCGAAAAAGCACTGAGGGAACATGAAGTTGAACATTTGGATAGAGATATCGTCAATCAGGGTAATCAGATCGTAAAAGAGTATGAGAAGAGCTTCGAAAAATGAAGTCATTCATTGTAAAATCTGTTTAGAATATCATCAGGAGGCGGAAAAAAATGTCAGAATTTTCTAAGAGATTTGAAATAAGAGACCGAATGAACTTCTTGAAGAAGGAAGATAAACAGAAGATGCATGACGGTGCACTCGAAGTAATGGGGGATATTGGAATCAGAGTGCACAGTGCGGTGGCCAGAAAGTCTCTGAAGAGGGAAGGTGCAGATGTAAACGAAAAAACTATGGTCGTGAAATTTCCACGTTCCGTCATTGAGAATCTAATGAAAAAGATACCAAGAGAATTTGTATTAGCGGGTCGAACGAAGGAATACGATCTTCCCATGGATGGAAAGCATCATTATTACACAACCGATGGATGCGGTATCCATGTCTGGGATGAAAATAAAAAGTCCCGAAGAGATTCCATTCTCGAAGATGTGAGAAAGACCGCAATAATTGGAGATTGGCTACCCTATCTCAGCATATACGAGCCAATGGTTGTGGCGAATGACATTCCCTCTGAGAAGCATGTGGTTACTGGAATGAAAGAGGCAATGGAGAACACATCGAAACATATCGAAACGGAATCGACAACTACGGCTAAGGAGGCAAAAGCTCAGGTGAAGATGGCTGCGGCTGTAGTTGGTTCCGAGGAGGAGCTTCGAAAGAGGCATTATATTTCTGCTATGGTATGCACGGTTCCCCCACTTATTCTCGATGAACATGCAACCAATGCTGCTATGGTTTGGGCTGAGAACCATGTTCCCGTACACATTACTGCAATGCCCTGCATGGGTATTAGTGGTCCGGCGACCGTTCCCGGTGAGTTGATAGTCTGTCATGCGGAAACGCTTGCTCTCGCATGTGCAATGCAGGCTCATGAGCCCGGTTCTCCGGTTATATACGGTTCGGTTCTTTCGTCCATGGATCTGCGATCAGGGGGGTATAATGCGAGCTCGCCTGAAACGGCAATTCTGGATATTTTGACTTCTGAGATGGCAAGATTCTGCAATATTCGGAGCGCGTGTGGGGGTCTTGGTTCCAGCGCTAGGATTCCGGGCATTCAGAACTCTTTTGAAAACGGCTTTAATGCTCCTATATGTGCGATAAGTGGATCGGAAATAATGAACGGAATAGGAATGGTAGACGGCTCAACAGTGCTATCCTATGAACAGATTATAATTGATCACGAGATTGCAGCTTTGACGATCAATTCGATGAAAGAGATCATGATAGATGATGAGACTCTTGCAGTGGACCTCATCAAGAAAGTAGGTATCGGAGGTAATTATCTGGGTCAGAAACACACGCTGAAGCACACTCGGAACTTCTATATTTCACAACTTATCGATACGGGTGGATACGAATCCTGGGTTAGCAAGGGCAGGAAAGATCTCATGGAGATCGCGAAGGAGAAGGCAGATTGGATACTGCAGAATCACCAGCCTGAAAAGCTTGATGCGAATATATCGGAAGAGCTAGCTAACATAGTCAAGGAGCTGTAGTAGAATCATTTGCAGATAGAATATGAGATGATTATACCTGAATTCGGTGGCGGAATCATTGCAGTCATTATTGGAACGGTGCTAATGGCAATCATTATCAGTAGATCAAGGAAGTGAAGAGCCCGAGAAGAAAAAGCCTTAAGCTCACAATTATCGCGAAAATACAAATCGCGGAGTATTTCGGCGTGAGTAAAATGACGATTGTGAGGCGATTGAAGGAGCCAGTTCAATAAACATATTTAAATATCAAAGATAAAATTCGGAAAAGGAGCATTTATATAATCCTATGAACCATGATAATGATTACTCAGAGGTAGGTGTTTCTAATGGCTGATAATTATTCTTATTATATGAAAGCAGATTTAAGTCAATTCATAGGTGAATGGATCGCAATTTGCGATGAAAAGATTATTGCTCATGATTCCAACTTTAAGAAGACCTTTGAAAAAGCGAAAGAATTGTGCCCAAATAAGAGACCACTTCTTACCAAGGTTCGGACTGAAGATACTATGATTTTTTAATGAGCCATGAGATGAGATCATGGTCATGCAATTCAAATATAAATCATTGAAACATCTGGATGGGCATTTCGTAAAAACTCCCTCCATTCCGATTACTTTTTTCGGACCTTCCGAAACACTTCAAATTATCGCCGTTGTGGATTCTGGAGCTGATGTATCACTGATGCCGAGAGAAGTCGCAGAAGTTCTTGGGTTGAAATTAGATCAAAACATTGAACCTGCTTTTGGTATTGCCGGAGAAGTTCAAACTGCGGAAGATCATGTAAGAGTGAAAATACAAAAAGGCCATGAGAACTATTCTTTTGATATCACAGTCAAGATATTATTGAGTAAAGATACTGATATACCCGTTCTCATAGGAAGATCAGAATTCTTCGAAGAATTTGAAATTACTTTTTATGAAGTAAAAGAAAAAATTTCATTGAAGAAAGTGCACAACCGACAATAATTCTTAATTTATTCAGCATCTGTTCCTTCATTCAACAAAACCCTTAAGCCCATACAACGGTGCGGAAACGGGGGAAATGGTATGGCAGAGAAATTGCTGAAATGCCCCTCATGCGGTAATAGTAATCCTATTGGAACACAGTTCTGTTATAGCTGTCGCAGTAAATTATTCGAATATGATCAACCCAATTCTAATCAATATCCGGGTTATTCACCTACAAATTTTGCTTGCCCGCATTGTCATGCAGAAAGAATCTGGAGGATGGATCAATATAAGCACTATTATTGCGGACAATGCAAGAGATATATTCAGCCGTATACACAACAGCCATATACACAGCAACCAATAATTGTGCAGCCCCCGAAAGCAACTTCTGTCAGTGCAATAGTGGCTGGGATTGTAATTTTTATTGTGGCTATTATCTTGATTTATGCTGTTGCGTCCTCATTAAATGTCTCAATTCCTGATGATCAAGATGATAATGAAGCTACCCAACTTGGGACTTTTTATCGTGATTATTCTTGGGACTACGGCGGTTATCCATGGTCATGGGATTTAAACATTCCAAAACAATCTTACTATGAATACGAGGGCAGGTATAGAACATTAAATTTTGAATATTATGTAACAGAAAATGATCCATACATTATATCATTAGCTAATGGTTTGGCTGATGCAGCAAGATCAAAAGGATATGGTTCATATGAAACTGTCAGTTTTGTAATGGCATTTGTGCAAAGTCTGCCTTACACTTCGGATAGTGTTACAACAAGTTATGACGAATATCCAAGATATCCAGTTGAAACCCTCGTTGACAACGGAGGCGACTGCGAAGACACTTCAATTTTATTTGCTGCATTACTCGAAGCTTATCCATTGGGTTATGATGCAGTTCTGTTTTTAATACCATGGGATTCTCCAAATCATATGGCTGTCGGTGTGTGGGGGTCATCCAATCTTGGAGCCTATGTAGAACATGATGGTCGTGAATACAATTATTGTGAAACAACTGGAGATGGTTTTAAGATTGGAGAAATACCACAAGAATATGAAGGTATATCTGTTCAAGTGATTGAGGTATAATCACCCCCCGAAGAAAAAGCCTTAATTCCGTGTTCAACCATATGCCAGAGCGGGCTTAGGACCTTGTGCATACTCCCCGGATTTCAACGCTGTCGCTGATAATGAAGCGAATTTATGTTTTTTCACCTATTCCGGAAGCTCTTTTTATCCAAGATATCTGATAATATATCCCTTGTTGCCGAACCAGAAACCGAGGTAGCTTCGAATCTGCCCGGGGCTACTTCTACTTCCGGCACCGCGAAGTGGGCATCGATTTTTCGCCAATTCCTTTCGCTTCGTTATTCAGACATATTTTTCGGGATTTTCTTCAAATGACGCTTTGCATCCAGGTGCACAAAAATAATAGGTTTTTCCCTTATATTCTGTCTTGTGCGTTGCAGTATTTTCATCTACTTGCATTTTGCAGATCGGATCTATTGCCATCTTTTTACACCTCCTTCGTTTTTATAAACTGTTTTACGGGCGGAGTATACCTTTTCAACATCAGTGATAGGGATATCACTGTGACCGAGCTCAATGCCATTGCTAATCCTGCTAACTCAGGGCGAAATGTAATTCCAAAGAACGGATATAATACTCCAGCCGCGACGGGGATGAGTGAAGCATTGTACGCAAAGGCCCAGAATAAGTTCTGCTTTATCCTCGTCATGACCTTTTTACTTAATTGCAGCCCAGCAACAGCATCCAAGAGATCATCCTTTATCAGAACGATTTCGCCGCTTTCGATAGCTACATCGGTACCGCTACCAAGGGCGATACCGACATCAGCTTTGGCAAGTGCAGGTGCGTCATTGATCCCGTCACCGACGAATGCAACTACTTCTCCCTTCTCCTGCAGTTTGGCCACCTCATTGGCCTTATCCTGAGGTAAAACTTCGGCGATCACATTGTCTATTCCGATTTTTCTCGCAATGGCGTTTGCAGTTCTTCTGTTATCGCCCGTTATCATGCCAATCTTGAGATTCTCTTTCTTGAATGCATTGATAGCCCCGACAGTTGTGTCCTTCAAGGGATCGGCGATAGCTATCAACCCCGTAAACCTATCATCAAAAGCAATGAGCACTACTGTTTTTGCTTCATTTTCCAGATCGATGATCTTGCTCTCCAATTCATTATAGGAAATATCGTTTTCTGATAGCAGAGTTCTGTTACCGATGAGAATTTTTAAACCGTTAATTTCTCCAATTGCTCCCTTTCCATCGTAACTATTGAAATTATTACTCTTTTTCAATTCGAAGCCTTTCTCCTGAGCCTTATTTACTATTGCTTCTGCCAGAGGATGCTGGGAATTTTTCTCAACGCTTGCCACATTTCTCAGAAAATCTTCTTCAGAAATTCCGGCGGTAATGATATCCGTGACTTCCGGCCTCCCCTTTGTGAGAGTACCAGTCTTGTCAAATAGTATAGTGGTTAGTTTATTGGAGAGTTCCAGTGCCTCGCCCCTCTTCACTAATATGCCAAGTTCGGCTCCGCGGCCGATTCCAACTGTAACGGCGGTAGGTGTTGCAAGCCCGAGTGCACAAGGACATGCAATAACAAGAACAGCAATTAGAGCTGTAAGGGCGAAAAGCAGTGTGCTTGCAGCTATCACATACCAGAGGATAAAAGCGAGAATTGCAACCAATAGAACTGCTGGTATGAAAAAACTGACCACTCGATCGGCGATTCTCTGAATGGGTGGTTTTGATCCTTGGGCGTCTTCTACGAGCTTTATTATTTGAGAGAGAACGGTATCCTTACCAATACGCTTAGCTTTGAATCTCAAGACCCCATTCTTGTTTATCGATCCTCCAACAACGCTGGTCCCATTTTGTTTCAAAACGGGGATTGGTTCCCCTGTAATTAATGATTCATCAACATAACTTCTCCCTTCATAAACATCCCCGTCAACGGGAATTTTTTCTCCGGGCCTTATGATGACGCTATCGCCAACTTTGACATCTTCAATGGGTATTATCAATTCCTCATTATCTCTTATAACTGTAGCGTTCTTTGATTGGAGATCCATGAGCTTCTTTATTGCATCCGAAGTCCGTCCCTTTGCTCTCGCTTCAAGATATCGTCCCATCATGAGAAATGCGGCGAGTAGCACAGCCGTTTCGTAGAACAGGAACTCTCTTGTGAGTACGACTTCAAATGTGCCCAATAGGCTCGCAACAAAAGCAACGCCGATACCCATTGAGTACATGACATCCATATTGAGATTCCTGTTTTTCAGAGCTCTATAAGCGCCTCTGAATATCGGTGCACTAATGTAAAGGAAAGTTGGAGTCGCAATAACTAGCATTAAATATGCCATGGGAAACGGAAGTTCTAAGTCCAGAAACATTAGAATCATTAAAGGCAGGCCCACAGAAAATCCAATGAACATTCGACGTAGTTTCAGCTTGAGATCTCTTTCCTTCATCTGTTTTTCCAATTCTTCAGTTTCTTCTCCTTCGATACCAAGAAATTGATATCCCGCTTTTTCGATTGCCTCATTCATATCCGATATTGATGTAATTCTTGAATTGTAAGTGACATACGCTCTCTCAGCCCCGAGATTTACGGAGACATCAGAGATTCCAGCCAATTTTTTCAAAGTGTTCTCAATAGTGGTCACACATGAAGCGCACGTCATTCCGCCGATTTTGATGGTTACCTTATCTTGAACAACACCGTATCCTGCATCATTCACCGCTTTTTCAAGATCAGCAAGTTTAACTACACTTGAATCGAACTCAACCGAAGCGATTTCACTTGCCAGGTTTACTTGAGCTGAAGATACACCATCAATTTTATTCAGAGATTTCTCAATAGTAGTGGCACACGAAGCGCATGTCATGCCTGATACCTTAATCTCAGTTTTTTTCATCAACTACCTCTTACATCGCCGGAGAGGATTCATTTACGATGGATCAAATATAGAAAAGGTTTTTTCCTGATCAATGAATTTTCGCCTCTTTCTTAAAAATCACATTTAATCCCTCTTCATAAATTACGCGACATTTATCGCAACAGAAGATGTGAATTTTTCCGTCAAAATCTCGAAAAATCGATGACAAATCAGATTCTATTATACCCATACCGCAAAGTTCGCAAAATTCATGTGTTTTTGCGTCGGATCTCACATCTTTTCCACATAATGGGCATTCATATTCTTCCATATATATCACCGTTCATGATCTGCAATTACTTCACTGTCAATTTTTTCAGTTAATATTGAACTTGAATTCCTCATGACGACAATCACCTATCTCTTATTCATCTCGCTTATTATTAGTACTATAACGAGAACGGCCAACCCAATTCCGATCAACAGAATACTCAGCATCCAGAATCCAGACCATCCCATCCCCCACATATGACTATCATCCATATGATGATCATATTCGTTATCGCCCTCCTCATGGGCCTCCACAGGATTCGCGATTATGAGAATCCATGCAAATAATATTGCCATGACTAAAATTCTTAGCTTCAATTTCTCACCTCATTTTTCTCGAAATTCCTATCGCATCAATGGAAATAAGGAATCCGCAGTCTATTGGGTTTTCGTTATACAAAAATATAAATGAAGCTAGCTTTCTTTTACATATGTAAATCCCAACATATCAGAAGAGAGGTTTGACATGTTATTTGATAGCACTGACCTGAAAATATTGGAATTGTTGCAAGAAGATAATCGTATGTCCTTTCGAGAGATTGCGAAGAGGATTAATGTGACCACCCCAACTGTGATCAGCAGAGTTGCGGTATTTAAAGAGCTCAAGCTTATAGAAAGCTTCGGTATAAAATTAAACGCCGAGCTTCTGAACGAGATTACCATTTTGATGCAAATCGAATGCAAACCATCAGATATTGGAAAAATTATGAAAAGACTCAAGGAAAAGGATCAGGTGAGAGAACTATATTGCACTGATGGTGCTCGAATTTTCTCAAAAGTCACTGTTGGGAGTATTGCAGATCTTAGAGTTTTTCTTCAGCAGTTAAGTGATTTGGAAGAAATCACCACTTTCAAGTACTCAACAATAACAGAAACTGTGAAGGAGCTTCCTCGAGCAATCATACATGACGGGCTGAATCTCACGGTGAATTGCTATTATTGTAGAAAGCCCATTCTTGAGAAACCTGTAAAGATCAAATTGGACGGAAAGGATCATTTTCTATGTTGTAACGTGTGTGCTTCACATTACAAGGAAAAATATGCGAAGCTTAAAGAAAAGGCGAAAAAGAAGTGAGCTCATCCTTATCAACCATATCACATATGCAATTTTCAAATCCAAAACCTATTTATCCCGATTTGCGATAGGGCCTGACACGACCCGGGAGTGGTCAGTTTGGTAGAATTCAAGGCGAATGTGAACGATCCGAAAGAGGGGAGAGCGTATCAGGCAACTGTTACGGGTCACCATGCAAACTCGCTAATAGGTAAGAAGATCGGAGAGCAGATCGATGGGATCTTTGTCGGCCTGCCCGGATACAAGCTCCTCATCGTTGGCGGGAGCGATAAGGACGGTTTTCCGATGAGGAAGGATTTGCCCGGACCCAAGAGGATGAAGATACTTGTATCGCAGGGGCTCGGGTTCAAACCGAAGAGGAAGGGATCAAGAAAACGGAAGAGCATGCGAGGAAATGCCATCTCGCCAGATATAGTTCAGATAAATCTCAAGATCGTTAGTCACGGCGTAAAAAGCGTATCCGACCTGCTGAAGCCAGCGGAGAAAAAGGAGGAATCATGAAGGTTCCCACCCAGCCCGAGGTGAATATTGGCTTAATCGGTCATGTAGATCACGGGAAGACCACCCTGGCAAAGGCGCTCTCGGGCGAGTGGACCGACAGGCATTCCGAGGAGATAAAGAGGGGAATTTCGATCCGCATTGGATATGCCGATGCACCGATCTATCGCTGTCCGAGCTGCAAGGGCGAGGAGATCTTTTGGACAGCGGAAAACTGCCCTCGATGCAACACGAAATGCGAATTTGTCCGATCGGTCTCATTTGTTGATGCACCGGGTCACGAGACACTCATGGCTACTATGCTCTCCGGAGCCGCACTCATGGATGGCGCGCTCCTCCTGATAGCCGCAAATGAGAGATGTCCTCAACCTCAGACCAGGGAGCATCTGATGGCTCTTGAGATCATAGGCGTTCGTAACATAATCATCGTGCAGAACAAGATCGATATTGTCACAAAGGAGGAATCGGTTCAAAACTATCGGGAGATCGAGAAGTTCGTCAAGGGAACTATTGCGGAGAATGCGCCTATCATCCCGGTATCAGCACATCACGATGTAAATATCGATCGACTCATTTGGGCGATACAGAAGTATATCCCTATTCCCAAGTATGATTTGACTAAGCCAGCTCGATTGCATATCGCACGTTCATTCGATGTCAATAAGCCTGGAACACTTCCGGAAGATCTGAAGGGAGGAGTGATTGGAGGAAGCCTCGCGCAGGGGGAGTTAAAGCTCGACGATGAGATAGAGATCCTTCCCAATGTCTCATTGGAATGGAAGGAAAACGGTAAGGAGATTCCGATCACAACCAAGATTTCCGCGCTCTTTGCCGGAGGCACAAGCTTTGACAACGTCGGGCCCGGTGGGCTGATTGCTATTGGAACATATCTCGATCCGACTTTCACGAAATCTGACTCCCTTGTTGGTAGAATTGCGGGCAAGCCCGGATCATTGCCGGATGTGATCAAGGAGTTCACAATGAGTACTCATCTTCTCAAGAGAGTGGTCGGCCTCACCGAAGACAAAACCGTGGAGAACGTGAAGACAAATGAGCCGTTGATGCTCAGCGCTGGGACCGCCACGACAGTCGGAATTGTGAAGAGTGGACGAGAGGAGAGCGCAGAGGTGGCTTTGAAGATACCCATATGCGCGAATAAAGGGCAAAGAATTGCGATCTCTAGGCGGATTTCAGGCAAATGGCGGCTGATCGGATACGGAATAATTGAGTAGCCTTTTCGTGCGGGGGTTCACAATGATATCCGGTATCAGAACTGTCCTCCTGGATACAAACGCCCTTCTGATGCCGTTTCAATTTCGGCTCAATCTGGACAGGGAGATCGAGAGGTTGCTGGGCAGCGTGGAGATTTTAGTGCCTTCATGTGTAATTGATGAGCTAGACAGAATAGTCGCCAAGGAGGCGAAGGGGGCGCGCTCTTTGGCCGAAAAGTACAGGATTGTACAGGTGAAAAATGCAGGAGACGAAGGAATCCTGGAGGCTGCGCTGGAGCAACGCGCTGCAGTCATAACGAACGATCAGGAGCTCATTGAGGTATTACGAAAATCATCCGTGCCAGTAATCAGAATGCGGGAACGCCAGAGGCTTGATTTTGCTTAATTGTTGTGATTTTAGACCACGAAAAATTTTTATGCTCTTCGGCATACAGCTTAACGATGAGAAATAAGCACATTACCACTCTCAAGCAGATAGCCCTGCTCGGAGGGGTGCATAACTACATTGCTATATCCTCCCGAGAACTCGGTGAGCTGCTGGAAATAAGCCAGCAATCGGCCTCCAAGAAGATCCTCGAGCTTCTTTCGAACGGATTTATAGAGAGGGATCTGGGAGCCAGGAGGCAGAGAATTAGGCTCACGGAAAAGGGATTTGACCTCCTGAGAAAGGAGTATTCCGATTACCAACGAATATTCGAGATGAAGGATCACATGGTTATCATCGGGAATATCATATCAGGCTTGGGCGAAGGACAGTACTATGTCAATCAGCCCGAATATCAGGAGCAATTTCAGAAGAAGCTCTGGTTCAAGCCCTATGAGGGTACCCTAAACGTCAAGATAGCCAATCAGGAGCTGCCTAAACTCGAAATTCTTCGAAAAGCTGAGGGTATTAGCATCACGGGGTTCGAAAAAGAGGGAAGAACCTTCGGAGATGTGAAGGCATTTCTTGCGAAGGTGCATAATATGGAATGCGCGGTTGTCATGCCCAACCGATCTCACTACAAGAACGTGATCGAGCTCATGTGCAAGTATCACCTGAGGAGGACGCTCGGTCTGCAGGACGGGGATCAGGTGGAGGTAATTGTTTCGCTATCCGGCTGACTAAGCTGATAATCAGCTATGCTGTTCTATGTGTTTGAGTGCCGCCTCGAATATCGCCCGGCCATCCCCTGAGATTTCTGGATCGCCCTTTCTAGTCCAGTCGGGTGATAGAAATCTGAAAAAGGCTCGTTCGGGATGAGGCATTAAACCCATCACATTCCCCGTGGAGTTGCAAATTCCCGCAATGCCATCCACAGATCCGTTTGGACACCAAGGATAATCGGCGTAATTTCCCGTTGGATCCACATATCTGAATACTACCTGGTCGGCATCGTCAAGCCTCGCAACATATTTCTCCTCGTCCTCCGCTGGGAACATCAGCTTCCCCTCCGCATGTGCCGAAGGAAACATGACCACCTTTTTCTTCGGTAGCAGTGAGGTAAAGAGGCATTTTCCGCCATTCTCATTGATGAGAAATGAGGGCCTGCACTCAAACCTGCTGGAGTCGTTTGTGCTCAGTACTGCACGGGGGACAGACGACATGATTTCATCCAGACCGGGCAGCAGCCCGATCTCCACGAGCACCTGAAAGCCGTTACATATGCCCAGTATGGGTGATCCTCTCTCGACAAACTTCTTCAGCTCAGCCTCGAGCGCGCTCTTTAATCGCGCGGCGAAGATTGCTCCGGCGCGCACATAATCGCCCGAGGAAAAGCCACCTGGTATTATCAGCATCTGATAATCGTCGAGATTTCTCCGCCATCTATCGCTGATACCGGTGCCTATTAACTGCTTCAAATGAACTATCTCGGGTTGCGCGCCCAATCTGCGAATACAATCGTTCGTCTCCTGCTCGCAGTTGGTTCCCTCAATTCTGAGAACGCATACCCTGATCTCCTCAATCTTCATTCGAGATCACCCCATAAGCTCCCAAAGCTTCATGGACCACCTACATTCGATCTCCGATACGGGCCGATCGAATAGTATCTCCTCGTCCTCGTAGATTAATACGGATTCCCCGTCGACCTTGCCGATCTTCTTGAGCTTAACGCCGTTCGAGGGCGAGAGCTCCACGTCCTCGGGCGCCTCGATCAGCCATCTAGTTGGGCTTTCGGAGAACAGCTTCACATCGCTGCGCAATGCTTCATCCATTGATGAGAGATTTATCTCCGCGCCCAATGATCCGCCGATCGCCATTTCACAGAGAGCAAATGCAAGCCCTCCATCGGATATGTCGTGACAGCTAATCACCTTGCCCGATGTGATGAGGCTGAGCATGAAATTGATGGATTTCTTGAGATTCTCGAATTCGACATCGGGAACTTTCGAGGAGGTCGCTCCCGTCTCTCGGAAATATTGAGAGCCCATCATGGCATCCTGCGTCTCGCCAAGCAGGTAAATAGAAGAGCCTCGCTGCTTCAGATCGGCGGTTATGCAAGAGCCGATATTCTCTACAATGCCGCAACCGAGGGCGACTGGCGTGGGCAGAACTGTGCCCGTCGGTGCTTCGTTGTAGAAGCTCACATTGCCCGATGGTATTGGTAGGCTGAGAAATGCGGCAGTTTCACCAATACCCCTGACAGCCTCTCTAAACAATCCTAGGACTTCCGGATTCTCCGGATTGCCAAAGTTGAGACAATCGGTAATTGAATGAGGACGAGATCCAACGGATACGAGATTCCTGCATAGCTCGTCGATAATCAGCTTTCCGCCCTTGTATGGATCGAGCGAGACCGCCCACGGATTCGATGCGACCGCTATTGCAAGACCTCTCATCGAGCTATCCAATGGTTTCAGCACCGCAGCATCTCCGTGCGTAGAATGTCCGGCAAGGCCGTGCATCGGCTTCAATGCCGTGCTGCCGCGCACTTCGTGATCGTATTGGCGGACCACCCATTCCCTACTGCAGTTATTCAGTGATGAGAGCATGGAGAGGATCAGATCATCATATCGTTCCAGCTCAGTAGGATATTTCTCCTCCATCTCGAGGACGGGAACGTCCAGCTTGAACGGACGACAGTATACAGGTCCCGCGGTAAGAAAATCGAGATCCATCTTGAATACCTGAACTCCACTGAAATAGAGCGTCACCACCTTTTCAGGAACTGTACGACCGATAGGAATTGCAGGAACGTCAAACAGGGAAAAGATCTCCAGGACCTTCTCAACATCCTCTTCCTTGACTGAGAGCATCATTCGCTCCTGCGATTCTGAGACCCAAATCTCCCAAGGAGCTAAGCCGGCCTCCTTAAGAGGAACCTTATCGAGCTCTACCTCGGCGCCGCAGCCTCCCGCAAGGGTGATCTCTCCCACTACGCAGCTCAGCCCTCCGCCGCCGAGATCCTTCATGCCGCTCACCAAACCAGCTCTGTTCGTCTCCAGCACGGCATGTATGAGGGGCTCCTTCATTATTGGATCACCCAGCTGGACCGCCCCTCTCGACTCCTCATCGCTCTTCTCCGTCAGGACGGCCGAGGCGAATGTTACACCGTGAATGCCATCTCGACCCGTTTGCCCACCGACGAGGATGAGATGCTCCCCAGGACCGCCGACGGCATTCTTCTTAAGTTCATCTATGGGCGCGATACCGACACATCCCACATTTACGAGGCAATTACCCACGTAGCCATCGTCAAACCAGACGCCTCCGGAAAGGGTGGGGATTCCAACGCGATTCCCGTAATCGCGAATTCCCGCAACTACTCCTGAGAAGAGATATTTAGGATGCTTGATCCCCGGTGGCAGATCGTCATTAGACATCGTGAGAGGCCCAAAGAAGAGTGGATCAATAAGGGCAATCGGCTGTGCTCCCATACAGAGAACATCGCGAATTATCCCGCCGATACCAGTTGCCGCTCCACCATATGGTTCAACGGCACTGGGATGATTGTGGCTTTCGATCCTTAGCGCATAGGCATGCCGGTCATCGAACCTCATCACTCCCGAGTCACCGCGCATCAGAACATCGGGCGTATCTATCCCTGTGATATACTCCTTTAAAAAAACCTTGGAGCTCTTGTAGCAGCAATGTTCGCTCCAGGCTTGGCCGATCGATTGAAGCTCCACATCAGTCGGCAGGCGCCCCTTCTTCTCAAAATATTCCCGAATCATATGCATCTCGTCGAGCGAGAGAGCGATGCCCATCTCTCCCGATAACTGCACGAGCTCATCATCATCTGCCGAAGCAATATCTAGTTCAAAAAGATCGAAAGGGGCATCGAGCTTACGAAACAGCTTGCTGCTCATTACCTAACCCTCATTTGATCTGTATCGAGTAGCGGTGAATAACGGGATTTGCGAGGAGCCTCTTGCACATCTCCTCCAGCTGGCCACGTGCATCTTCTGAAGCGGCTTCAAGCGTTATTTCGAATACTCTGATGGATCGGACCTTTTCCACGCCCGAGAAACCGAGGAGTTCCAAGGCCTTCTGCGTATTTCGACCTTCTGGGTCTGCCACCCCTTCCTTGAGCTCAATCCTTACCTCGGCAATCACCAATCTATCCCCTCGTGCTTCATGAAAGATATGATATTATTTACTGCTTTCTTGGAAGAGGTTAGGATAATCATACTGGAAAATTGAAACCCAGAGAGTTCGGGGATCCAAGACTTTGATACAAAATGCGGGGGGGCTCAGCAGCTCGCAATTCACGGCTTCGACATCGACACGATGACATAACCCGTGTGTCCAAGCATATCAGAGCTCGGTCTGATACCCCTGTTGTGAACAACCATCTCTCTCAGAAGGGTCTCAAATGCTCTGATCTCTGCGAAACCTCTATCCCTTAGGGCGTGAACCGTCCTCTCGACCTGATTGACATTAGGCACGAAGGCGCAGAAGGATCCGCCCACATCGAGCGCATCGGATGCAGACTGGACGCAATCCCACGGATTGGGTATGTCGACAATTACTGCATTGATATCTCGCTCATCAATTCCCGAGCAGATATCTGCTTTCTTCAATGACCAACGATCTGATAAGCCCGCGAGGTTGACATTCCTGCTCGTTATTGCGGCAAAATCATCCCTGAGTTCATATGTTGTTACATTTCCGGCGGAGGCAACACTGGCCAGGAGAGCGATCGTCAAAGCCCCCGAGCCCGCTCCACCTTCCACGACTTTCGAACCGCAACGAATGTCGCAGAGATGGATTATCATCGCAATATCTTTCGAGGTAAGAATTTGGGCTTTTCGCTCGATCAAAGATATGATATCAGATACGGATGCTCTTCTCGTGCTCAGACTCTTTCCGCCAATAACCAATCTGCCCGTTTCTAATGAGCTCTTCAGAAGCTCCGGCCTGATTGTTCCCAAACCGGCGATCTCTATCATCTCATCTCCGAGCTTTGCGATAAATCGCCTTCCCCTCTCGTCAGTGATGAGTATTGCATCTCCAACCATTATGAGAGACTAAGGTTCAACTGAATTGAAAAAGGTTCCTGACAAGAAGAAGATCGCAACTCACCCATATTAGAAAAAATTACTCCGATGCGAGTTTCAATCCGCAGTTCGGGCACTGCTTAGCCGCAAAGCCTATTGCCGCGCCACATTCTGGACAATGGGGCAGCTTATCCTGCTCTTTCTCGGTGAGCTCATCACGTTTTAATTCGGTGGAGATACCCGCCTTGGTCGGCGAATAGAATCCGTAATACTCGATCGCCGATGGTTGCCTGACATATTCCGGTATGGAATAGCTGGGAGCGCCTCTTTTAATGCGCTTCACCTCCGCATCGCGATGGTGAAGATTGAGATGGAGCGTTTTCGATAAAATGAGTACAAGCCAGATAAGGATCACAATCACTGATATGATTAGCCATGCAAGGATGAAGTTGTTCATATTTTCGGGCCTCCAATCCTGAGCATCTGTTGCATGATATCCTCGATTCGAGTATATCTATGGTTATTCAATGACGAGGAGATACTTGAATCTTGTATTTCAGCCCGCTATCAAATAAATCAGAACTTTGGAAAATGTTTCCAATGGAAGTTGCGATCAATGGGATTTCGACATGCGGTTTGAAGCATAACGATGCTCTAAATGACGGCTCAATGAGGAGCTGAGAATGAAATGTCCAGATATTCTCTTGTTAGGCGCTCGCCAAAGCGTTCCCTGCGGAAATTATGATCCCCGGGATTACATTAAATGATCTTCGAATGGGAACTGAGTTTTCAAACAAAAATTAAATAGCCCCCAGGCATTTTAAGGCCGCGTTTCACGGGGGACGGTCTGTCAATCTATTGGGGGTTGAGGTCCATGGATTTTACAGATTCTTCCAACGCGCTGATGCCTCTCATCGTAATTGAGCAAGCGTCGAGAAATGCTGTGTGGAAAAGGTGATCGGATGAAGATGGCTCTCAAATCAGATCAGTCAAAATGTATCGGCTGTATGCTATGCATGTTGGCCTGCTCAGCGAAACACGAGAAAACGTTCAACCCGGAATTGAGCAGGACAGGGGTTGTGGACAGATATCCAGAACCGGGAGACTACTACGTACACCATTGCATTCAATGCGAGGATCATCCCTGTGTAGAAGCGTGTCCAGAAGATGCGTTCTATGAAGATGAGAATCTCGGAATATACAGGATTGACTGGGAGAAATGCACCGGATGCGACAGCTGTGTCGAAGCCTGCCCGTATGATGGATGTTGGCTGAACCTGGACGAAAAAATTCTCAAGTGCGATATGTGTGATGGTAACCCTGAATGTGTGCAAGTATGCCCCAAGGGGGTTTATGAGATCGTAAAGGAGTGAGGTGATCGGAATGGCCATGAGTGGATACAATGGAAAGGTTCTTAGAGTAGATCTCACTGCGGGGAAGACGAGCGTCGAACCGCTCAACGAGGAATGGGCAGAGAAGTTCATCGGAGGAAAGGGGCTGGGCGCGCGATATCTTTGGAAGGAGCTCAAGCCGGGTACGGATCCCCTATCTCCCGATAATGTTCTCATGATGTGGACTGGCCCGCTGTGCGGCACCATGGTCCCCCTGAGCGGGAGATTTGTCGTTATCACAAAATCCCCTGCAACTGGAACTTTTCTCGATAGCTATGTGGGAGGTCATTTCCCGCATGAGCTGAAATGGACTGGGTTTGACGGAGTAATCATAAACGGCAAGGCGAGCAAGCCGGTCTATCTATTCATCAAGGATGGAAAAGCCGAAATAAGGGATGCTTCCCGTCTCTGGGGAAAGACTATTGGAGAGACGCAAGAGGCGATTAAGGAGGAGCTCGGAGATCCAAAGGTCAGAGTGGCATCAATAGGCCCGGGCGGAGAGAATCTCTCGAAGATCGCCTGCATCGGTTCCGACCTTTATCGACAGGCTGGAAGAGGTGGAGCCGGCGCCGTCATGGGCAGCAAGAATCTCAAGGCAATTGCCGTCCGAGGTACGGGTGGCATGAAAGTGGATAACATAGAGAATCTCGTGGAGATCTGCAAGAAATCATACAAAGAAGATGGGCTGGAAAATACTGAGAACGAATGGGCGATCACGGATGGTACACCTGCCATAATCGATCTCAGTGACGAGGCAGGCATTCTGCCCACGAGGAATTTCCAAAGCGGTATGTTCGAGGGCAAGGAGGGGATGAATAGCGAGGCACTGAAAAAGAATGTCCTGGTGAGGAGAAAGGCGTGCCTCTCCTGCGTTCTCGCCTGCGGCTCATTCAGCAAGGTAAGAGACGGCCCATTCAAAGGAACTTCAGTCGAAGGACCCGAATATGAAACACTTGGAGTGGGCGGCTCCAATTGCGGTATTGATGATATCAGAGCTATCTTGAAGTTCAACTTCGATTGCGATTGGTTGGGCATTGATACCATGTCTACGGGGGCTACTATCGCCCTCGCAATGGAGCTCTATGAGAAGGGGATTTTAACGAAGGAGCAGACCGACGGGCTGGACCTAAAATTCGGTAATGTGGATGCATATGTCAAGATGCCTGAAATAATCGCGAGGCGCAAGGGAAAGCTTGGAGAGCTGCTCGGAGATGGAGCGGCCGCTGCCGCCAAGAAAATTGGTGAGGTAGCGGACAAGATGGTCACGCAGGTGAAAGGGCTTGAATATCCTGCATATGATCCCAGAGGAACAATCGGCATGGCGCTTGCATATGCTACATCCGATCGAGGTGCATGTCATCAGAGGGCATGGCCCGCGGCCGATGAGGCGTACGGAGATGTCGATCCATGGACGACCGAAGGAAAGGGGGAGATGGTTGCCGAGGATCAGCGTGATAGGGCGCTGAAATATAGCCTGATATTCTGTGATTTCTTCGCCATCGAAGTAGATGTGATGGCAAAGCACTACAACGCCGTCACCGGCAAGAATGTGGATGTGGAATATCTGCAACAGATCGGTAAAAGGGTTTGGAACCTGACGCGGGCGCTGAATGCGAGAGAGGGATTTACCGTAAAAGATGATACGCTACCGTACAGGATTGCAAATGATCCGCTGCCCGAGGGGAAAACCAAGGGCAAGGTGATTCCTCAAGGGGATTTCAATAAGATACTATCGGACTACTACAAGTGGTGGAACTGGGACGATCAAGGCCGGCCGACAAAGGAGGCCTTGACTGCCGTGCAGCTAGAGGATATTGCAGCGGATCTGGACTACCTGAAGTAAGAAAACCATTTCCATATTTTCCTATTTTTTTCTTTACAGTTTATTACTGCGTCCAGAAAAAGAATCAAGCGAGACTGAATTTCAAACTTAATAAAGCATTTATATTGCCTGAGCTTTCGAGCCACTAATGCCCGAGGAAGAAAGCAGCGAAGTCACGAGAAAAATCTGGTTTATCATCTCCTTGATCCTGATAATAGCAGGAGTGGCCTACTATTGGGCATGGGGAATCATGTTCGGTACCTGGAATCTATTCGCTAGGGAAAGCCTCGGTGCGTATGTGATCACAATCGTGCTTCTGGGGTTCGGTATTCTCGGGGCGGTTCTAAACCGAAAGAAGAGATAGAAAATTCTTCAGCTCGAGTATCAACATGCGTTCCCAGGTGTTCCTCTACAATTGTCTGGAGATGTAGACGATCGAATCGGTCTCTTTTCCGCAAACAACGCATTTTGTTGCCGTATCTGCCTCTTTATCGATCGGAGTGCCAAGTATGCTCCTTCCCGTTGAAACCTCAATCTCTCTCCCACACTCCTCGCTGCCGCACCATCCGACCCGAATCATCTTATCGGGAAGATCTTCGAGCGATGTCGCATCGATAATGTTATTCTTCAGCTCTGCCTCAGCCCGTGCGAGTAGATTATTTGAGATGGTATCGAGAAGATTCATAACCTCTTCGGCAATGCAATCCCTGGACAACTGGACCTTCTTGCCATCGTCTCTTCTTGCAGCGGTCACAACCTTTTTCTCGATATCCCTCGGACCGAGCTCGAGGCGCAGCGGTACACCCTTCAGCTCCCAATCATAGAACTTGTTTCCAGGGCGAAGATCTCGCAAATCGAGATGGACTCTGATGCCCGCATTCAACAGCTCCTTTGACAGCTTACTGGATTCCTCATTCACCGATCCCACCAACCCCTTTGCGGGTATCGGAACAATGACCGCCTGGAATGGTGCGATATCAGGCGGGACAAATATCCCCTTATCATCACCATGAACGGCAACCACCGCGCCCACCAGCCTCTCACTCATGCCGAATGTGGTCTGGTGGACATATTTGTGATCCCCCTTTTCATCCTCGTATTTGATATTGTATGGCCGGGAGAAATTTTCCAGATACTGATGTATCGATCCGATCTGAAGGCTTCTTCCAGAGGGGAGCATGATGTCGATACCTATCGTATAATCCGCCCCCGGAAACTTGTCCCATTCCGTGCGCTTCAGCAGTCGATAGGGCAGACAGAGATGCTTGGCAAATCTCTCGAGTATCTCGAGATCCTCCCTTATCTGGGCCTCTGCATCCTCCGCGGTAGCATGGCAGGTATGTGACTCGAAGAAGTGAATCTCTCTCACGCGGATGAACGCCCGCGTCTGTTTCGTCTCATAGCGAAATACGTTGACCAACTGATAGACCTTCAGAGGAAGGTCCGCGTGAGATCTAATCCAGATGGAGAACAGTGAATACATTGCGGTCTCGCTCGTGGGGCGCAGAAGAAGCCTAACATCGAGGGGGTTCAGTCCGGCATGAGTCACCCAAAAAACCTCCTCGTCAAAGCCCTTGATGTGCTCCTTCTCCTTAGAGAACTCGGTCTCCGGTATTAAAAGCGGAAAGCATACTTCACCATGGCCAGTCTCGTCGAAATATTTGCGTATATAGCCATCTATTAGTAGCATGATCTTCCAGCCATAGGGAGTCCAGACGTTCATCCCCTTGACTGAATATCTCTTATCGGTGAGATTCGCTAGCTCGACGATCTCGTTGTACCATTCGCCGAAGTTTTCCGCTTTCTTCATACAAACCCAGCAAATCAAAGGACGAATATCTAAGTTGTGGTTTATTTCATGGCCCTGGCGATGGCGGGAGCAACGCTATAGGCCGTGGTGGGATTCTCGAGCGTATCTGAGGAGATCACCTGGTCGCAGCAGGCTGACAATCTATCCAGTGCATTCCCAGCAAAGAGACCATGTGTGCAGGCGGCGATGACAGCAGATGCTCCAACACGCTTCAGCTCCGTTGAGGCATTGACGATCGTACCTCCCGTAGAGATGATATCGTCAACTATGGCCACGCGCTTTCCAGCCACATCGATACTCTTTGGCTCTATCTTCACTGTTGATCCGTCAATCCTCTTCTTAACAAGATAGTCACTCTGTACTCGAATATCCTTTCCCACCTTTTCAGCTGTTCTGATCCTCCCCTCATCGGGTGAGAGGACGAAATCTACTCCGATCTCCTTTAGCTTCCGAGCGATCGCCTCTGCAGCGGATACATTTGATGCTTCAGTCGCCTCGAACATCTCAATTATGGAATTGGCGTGGATATCAACAGTCAGAAATTTATCGGGATAAATCTCGAGCGCGCGCACCATAGCTCGGGCGCTGATCGGCTCTCCATCATTGAATTTCTTATCCTGACGGGCATATCCGAAATATGGGATTACGAGAACGAGGCTCTCGTAATCGAACTCCTGAGTGGCATCGCAAAGGAGCAGGGTCTCGACCAGCTTCTCATCTGGATATGTATTGCTGACCAGAACAATCTCCTCCCCCTCTAATGAATCCAGGATCCTGACATATCCCTCCCCGTCGGGGAAGCGCTTGATCTCCGTCTTTCCCAGAGTCGCCTGAAGCTCGGAGGCCAGTGCGGCAGAGAGTTTGGGTGATGATGAGCCGCCAATTACTATCATTACCATCAACGCTCCAAGTGGGGTAGTGGATGGGAAAGTATTGAGCCTTTCCACAAATCAGGGGGGATAAATTTATCGCCCGGACACGATTCTTGCTATTCCGTATCTCTTGTTGCCGCCTTTGCGCTGGGATTCAGTTTCAACATGTATACACCTACAAATGCAACGAGTCCACCGAACACTGCGAGATATACATTCTGGGGAAGGATAAGTTCTGCATCTGGGATGAAAAGCAGAACGATAAGCTGCGCGCAGATTGTAAAGATGCCACAGAGCGCGAACAGCACCGAAGTGATCGATGCGCCTATCTTTGGCAGTCCCGCATTGTATGTCAAGAGACCTGCCATCGGGAAGAATGCCAGTCCGACTAAAACCAGCCATCCGAATAACGATGGCCAGGAGATGAGATTGAAAGCGATACCGAGGATCATGATCATCATCCCCGAGATAAACAGCTCAAGGGCAGAGAGCGGAGTCAGAGCATGAATTCTAAGCAGCTTAGTCACCATAATGACACCCATAGCCAAGAGGAATGAGCTTACAATGGCTTCCGCCTCGCCTATTCCGATGGTCAAGGATAACGAATTCGTGTTAATCAGCACAATAATGACTCCTGCCAGGATCAATACAATACCGAGAAACTCCCATCTGCTCAGTCTCTCGCCCAGGAAGAACGCCGAAAGAATAACTACGAAGAGAACCTCGGATGAACCGCCTCCGATTAAGGCCTCCTTTCCAGCGCCGATCCGACCTATTGAATCAAACCATAGAAAAACACCCAGTGCAATAAGCAGGCAGAGCAAGATCATGTATACCCAGCCCCTTAACCTCAGCCCTTTAGCGAGATGAGTTGTGGGACCTGAGACGATCCCGATGAGTATCAGCCCACCAAGTAGTGTGGGCAAGGCTGCAACGAGGAAGATGCTTAGCTCAATAGTGTTGAGCGCACCCTCTACAGCCACGGACTGAAACGCGACTATCAATGCCGAGAAAATTACGATGATTATGTATCGTGTTCGGGTATCCAAATATTCCCTCGTGATGAAAATCGGGAATGCGATAATAAGCTTTCTCGAAATCTTTTATACTAATGAGTGAGCACAGTGAGATACAATTCTAGAACAATGTTTATTAGGTGATTCGTAGATAGAAGCAAGTGATGGGATGCGCGTGAATCATCTTAGTTCAGAGGGCGAACTCTCCCCCGATTCCGAAGAGAACAATCCGAGTTTAGAGGGGGAGATACAGCCGATCGCCCACCGCAATATCGCCTCGAAGATGAATTTGCTATCGAGAAAAAAATCGGAGGAGTATGCTCCGAGGCTCGACGAGGTAGGCGTAATATTCGGAAATGTCGGAACTACATCTTTCAACATCGTGCTTACTGGACCGGTTGAGAAGCTCGAGTATATTCAGACCGAACACCCGCTGAATGGCTGGATCCTGGGGCAGATCATGGAGATCGTGAGAAAAACTGATCTCTCCCCGGAAGATGTCCCAGAGCTGCGCAAGGGGACTCCGCTCGATATTGATGAGAAGGAGATCGCCCAGGTTACTTTGATTGGATATCGCGATGAGCGGGACTTACTTCAGAGTCCGAAGACTCCTCTCAGGGCCGGCAGTCAAGTATACAGGGGTACGGAAGAGCTGATTAAGAACATAATCGGTCTCAAGGAGCATACTCAGACAGGCGCGTATATCGGACTCCTCTCAGGACACGACATAAGGATAGAGCTGGACATTAATCAGATGGTCCAAAAACATGTTAGCATTCTCGCAAAGACAGGTGCTGGAAAATCCTATTGTAGCGGGGCGCTCGTCGAGGAATTTATGAAGCACAAAGTCACAACGGTCATCATCGATTCGCACGGAGAATATCACACCATGAAAGAAAAGGGAAAGACGCTAAAGACCTCCAGGAATTTCGGCGTTCACCCGAGGAGCTACTCGGATAATATTATGGAATTCGCCTGTGACATCAAAATTAACAAGCATGCAAGGCCGCTGAGATTCACCCTCAGCACCCTCGATGCCAGGGATATTCTGTCCCTTACCAGCATAAGAAATGTGAGATCGTACCTGACAATGTTGCGCAAGGCGATTGACACCTTGAAGGAGACGAGAGAGGAATACTCGTTGGGAGATCTAATTGATTTATTGTCCGCCGCGGAGGATACGTCGGCAAACACCCTCATCACGGAGCTCGAATATCTCAATGAGGTGGAGCTATTCGCGACCAAAGGCACGAAGATAGATGACCTGGTGAAGAAGGGAAAGACTACGATAATCAATCTGAAGGGAGCCGCCCCTGACATTCAGGAGCTCGTGGTGAACAGGCTTTGCAGCAGCTTATTTGCGCTCAGAAAGACCAATCACATACCACCGCTGATGCTCATAATTGAGGAGGCGCACAACTACTGCCCCCAGCAGGGAAAGTCTGGGTGCACCAAGATTCTCAGAACAATAGCCTCGGAAGGCAGAAAGTTCGGTTTGGGTATGACGATCATAACTCAGAGGGCGGCAAAGGTGGATAAGAATATACTCAGCCAATGCAACACGCAGATAATACTGAAAGTGACCAATCCAAACGATTTGAAGGCTATTGCTGCCTCGATAGAAGGACTAACTCCGGGCATGGAGGATGAGATTCAGCGACTACCGATTGGGACATCTATTGTGACAGGAGGAGGGGTATCAATGCCTCTGCTGGTAGAGATAAGACCAAGAGAGACAAAGCACGGCGGCGAGAGCGTAGAGATAGTGCCCAGCGCGAGGATATGAGGAGATGGATTCCAAGACCGCGATTAACCAAGAGCATCTCACGAAGTATATCTCTATCACGGATCGCGCTCTGGAAAAATTGAAAATTGCGGTTCCCGAGTGCTCCTATATGAGAAAACTTGCAGAGGATTTTCTTCAAATGGCTATTGGCTATACGTCGGATGGGTTCTGTTGCGTTAACGGGACTCGCCCGTTGTGGCGATTAATTGCAACTCACTCCATTCGCCTCTTCCCTTACGCCTTCGATGAGGTCGCAGAGGGGAATCACGGGGTCATGCTGAAGCGC
>Ga0114919_10000266_pt1 | contig 38227 bp, 34 predicted proteins | sample BlataG_FD_88682 | JGI IMG/M metagenome (GOLD analysis project Ga0114919, IMG submission 88682) | Deep subsurface microbial communities from Black Sea to uncover new lineages of life (NeLLi) - Black_00105 metaG | ecosystem: Environmental > Aquatic > Marine > Oceanic > Sediment | place: Atlantic... | reverse complement strand
CCCCCCCCCCCCCCCCCCTCTTATATCCCTGGGAGTTCTAACACAACCAAAGCAGTACTATTGCTATTATCATCCCATAACTTGTGCTTCTATGTGGTGCGAAATTGAAATGATGGAGAGGAAAAAGGACGTTGCAACTCAGATGTAGATGGGATGAAAGGAGCCCCAAGAAGCGTAAATTGTTTCGATGAGAAAATTCTTCAAGGATGTGCGGCAAGGTCATGAGATACGTGCGTCAACATCAAGAAACGTAGAACGATGATCAGATGTAAAAATTTCAAACTGAAAGGCTAAGAGTACGGTGAGTAGTCTCGATTCATGAATCCATCCATCCAATTCACCATCAGGGCGACTACCCTCATGCATACGAAAGATGCGTCGGGGAGAGTAGAAAAGAAAAGGGGGGACCGAAATATTGAAACCATTAGAAGGATAAACCGTTTCTACATCATGGCACCAATATCAATCGTAGATCTGACGAGTTATGAAGCGATAATTGGCCTTGTGAATGTTATATTCTCCGGAAAGAATGAAGCTAATGGCTATATTGAGCGTGCAGAGGAAGTGCTAATCGAAAACAAGCTGAAAACAGACCCTATAGATAAACTTACAGCTATCTGCTCGGGCTCAAAGGACGAGACGTACAAGGTCAACCTGCAGATCACTGACGTTCAAGATGGCAAGAAGCCGTGGCAGTGCAATTGCCCTGCTATGAGGGGAAAGCCCAATGCAATTTGTAAGCATTGCATCGCCTTTCTTCTCCATCGCATCAACTATATACCCTCACCAAAACCCACAAAATCAAAGAAACTATCCAAACCTAAGCAACAAACAAAGACGACAGACGCACAACAGCAGGCAGCACCACCACCACCACCGCCTCCCCCTGCTGCTGCTGGCACTGCTAAAAGACGCCTCCCTTCCAGTTTTTATTCACCATACCCTCTTAAAAACAAAAATAAAACTAATATTAACAACAATACCACCACTACAAAGAGCCCATTTGATCAGCCAAGTGCATCACAAAAGAGAAAAATCAACCAACAGACTGACAACAGCAAAACAACAATAGCAGCAGCAAAGAGCAAACCGCAAAAACCAACACTCCCAACAAAATCCAATGTTGCATATAAGCCAATGTCTGCCACGAAGATGCTTGCAATTGCAGATGATTATCTTGTAGAGTTATGTCGAGCTGAAGTAGATAAAATAAAAGAAAGCATTATCAATATTAATAACACTAGTAGGGCTAAGAACCAACTTTTGACTATGAATGACGACAACGAAAAGCAGCAGCAACAACAACAGCAACAACCCCCACCACCACCCCCTGCAGCACCTTTATTCAGTTTTGATGCCATATTCAAGAAGAGTGCTACCACTACTACTAGTGCCCCGGTTGCTCCATCCATTCTAGCATCTGTCCAGCCTGTAGTCAGCAATCAGACTCTCCCCAAGGATGGCAGTAATAATATAAATTCAATTCCTATACCAGCTGAAGGCGGTGAACAAGAAGAAGGTGAAGATTCCAAACCAAAGAGTTTGAGAGAAAAGATGGCTTTGATATCTGGTAAACGTTAATAGGATATATAGAAAGAGAAGCTCTGCTTTTTTACAATATTGACTATATATTTAGGATATAAATGTATGAGCATATCATCATATGCACCATGAAATGAAATGAAAAAAAAAACAAAGTCAAGTAAATACTTCTTGTCCTCTTCGTAAACAACACCTTTTCTCTCTCTATATTAATCTATTTTTCTATGTCAGGTATGGATCTACAAATAGTATACTAGGTCAGATCATCCTTGGAAACTAGGAAAGCAATCTTCAAAGGCCTGTTTAGGGTGCTTGGCATCACTATGTTCCTTTAGCTTTTCCCTGGGAAAAGTCCCTGCAAAAGATTGTCTGCAAATATTGCAGACATTGGTAAGGTGGAGTACGTTTGATTTTAATTGGGAAGAGCCTCCTTTCTTGGCCTTGGCTGCTTTCTCGGCGTTTTTAGCCCTTGCCATAGCGGTTTTCTGGAGAAGGAGGGAAAAGGAGGGGGAGGGGGTGAGTGACGGCCGGAGGGGAAATGTGGGGGATGTTGTGAGAAGGTATACAGTACAAGATGATTGACGTTGGTTTACCTGTGCATTTCCTCCACCCATTATTGTTAGAGCAGCTAGATATCTGAAATCAAGGTATGTCTAAAGCCGTTGAAAGTTGAAAAGTTGAATCTAGGAGGTAGATTCAAATTTAACTAAGCAGTTAAGAGGAGAATTGAAGAGCGAATTATTTGCGTTCCAAGGGATGGTGGTGACAATATACGATTGGGAATATATGTTAGACCAGCTATATATGCTCGCCCCTGACTCTTCCGCCGCCTAGGCCTCTCTTTCGTTTTTTGCCAGCGATAACAAAGCGACCAAAATGGACATCCTCCACACATTCACACCATACAACCCGGAATTTTTAGTTCCTCTTAGATGTGATAAATAGCCTGAACACAAAATCTATACCTTTCGGTGTCCCAATAGGGAATTAATCTTGCCATTTGCACTGGCACAGTAGCACAGCGCACGTTTTACTGCTCCGTCGAGGCTACTAATACATACAGCACAATGCAACCGACCCATACATCGCTCAAAGCTAGGCACAGCACCACATCATATCCTCAACAACCCTCTTCCTGCCTTGTGCACAAACCAGCACCGACACTCAAAACAGCACCTCCTCTTCCAAATAGTTACAGCACCTTTAAACCACATACCCTTCGTCTTATGACCAACTATGTCTTGGGTTCTAGTAGCACAGATTTCTCCTCTACTGGAGACAAAGCTGCACCCTCACCCGGTACCAGGACTACTACCACTGCTGCTGACGATTACAAGAACCGCTGGGGCATCGCCTTAACCCAAGGTCCTCGTGACACCATGGAAGATGTCGCCCAAGTCAAACCGTCTGCACCATGCAGCTTCCTCTTTGCATCTGTATTTGATGGCCATGGTGGTGATGCAGCTGCCCAATATTTAGAGAAGAACTTTTTCAATGTAGTTTCTGAAGCCTTGAAAAGGCAAGCAGGTCAATTTTCAGTAGAATGTTCAATTTCACAGGCAGAAGAAGGCTTATGTTGTCCTATAGAATTACACTCTGCTGTAGCAGAGAGCTTTAGAGAAGCAGATGATAATTTATTGAAATGGCTGTCCACTAGTGTTAAGGGGGATAATGCAAGAAGTGGTTGCACTGCCACTACGCTGCTCGTCCGGCCTGATGTCGCCCTCGTTGCTAATGTCGGCGACAGTCGTGCCGTCCTCAGCCGACGGGGGAAGGCTATGGACCTTACAACCGAGCATAGAGTATGGGGAAAAGGCAATACAGTAACATCAGAAACAGAGAGAATAGAATCAGCAGGTGGTTGGGTTGAAGATGGTCGAGTGTGTGGAGTTTTAGCTGTCAGCAGAGCGTTTGGAGATCCCGACTTTAAAGGCGTTGGACTGAAAGCATTGCTGCAGAGAGGAGTAGAAGATGAATTTTGGACTCAAGAATTTGCAGATTCTCAAATTTTTACTGAAGATCCAGTCACAGTAGTACCCGACGTATTTGAATTAACTCTACAATCAGGAAAGGACGAGGTATTGATTGTAGCTACTGATGGATTGTGGGACGTCGTAAGCTCACAAGATGCTGTGAGTTTGGCTCGGGCGGAGTTAAGAAGAGGGGGAAATGCAGAGGGAGCTGCTGAAAAGTTGATAGATGCGGCGGTGAAGAGAAGGACACAGGATAATGTAGCTGTGATTGTTGTTGACTTATTGGGGCCGGAGGGGTGGAAGAAGATAAGTGAGAATAATAATGGTGGTGGAAAGGGTTTGTTTGGATTATTTGGCAGGTGATGCAGGAGAAGTGTACTTGTGTATAGATAGATATGCGCACCAATGTAATGGTAGAATGAATGAATGTGATCGTACAGAGATACCGAGTGTGAGGAAGAGAGGGAGAGCCGATGTCAGTTGGTCGCTACCTTCATGCAGGGTTTACTGTGGATTAAATAGGCGGTATTTTCGCAGTGCACATGTCATAAGAATTTATTGCTATTCCGAGTGCAAAGCAGAGAACGAAACGCTGTCTCTTTTGCATCTCATCACCATATTTGCATCACTAGTTTTCCCTCTGAACGATGGCACCTTTGTATGTTGCTGCAGGACGACTGGCACAAGTTTACTCACCACTGAACTCCGGACGCAAACAACTGCCCGGATCCCAAGCACGTAGCGTCCCGTTTGTTCGCCCATGCAAACAAGTTAGCCGGCAAGCTGATTACTGGGCACCTAGAGCTATTTCCGAAGAAGAAGTCCTCACGACGAACGAGAACATGGACAGCAATGGTGCTGATAGGGAATCCGTCTATGATGGCATGACTCCGGGCACTATGGTAGTCCATGGCGGTGAACGCGCAGGCCGACCAAGGGTCTCCGACTCCCTCACGACACCCCTCGTCCAAACTGCCACCTACACCTTCAAAGACACGGCGGAACTCATCGCATACCAAGAAGGACGATATGGAAGCTATGAGTATGGACGTTATGGCAACCCAACAACCAGAGCGTGCGAAGAAAAGATAAGAGCTTTAGAAGGAGCAGACGATTGCCTTGTGTCTTCGAGCGGTATGAATGCTGCCACTACCATGCTACTGGCCTTGGTCCCAGCAGGAGGACACCTCATCACCACCACTGATTGCTACAGACGCACCAGGCAATTTATTCAAACTGTTCTCCCTAAAATGGGCATAACAGCTACCGTTATAGATCCAGCTGATATGGATGGCCTGGAGAAGGCTCTGAAAGAACATCACGTCTCCTTGTTCTTCTCAGAATCACCAACCAACCCCTATTTACGCTGCGTAGACATCCCTAAAATCAAATCATTATGTGGAGAGAGAACAGCAGTGTGCATCGACTCTACTTTCGCCACCGCCATCAACCAACGTGCCCTCGATTTGGGCGCGGATCTCGTCATTCATTCCGCTACAAAGTACCTGGCCGGCCATAACGACGTTCTTGCTGGAGCTATAGCTGGTAGATCAGACCTCGTTGCAGCAGTAAGAGCAATGCACAACGTCCTTGGAGGAACTATAGACCCACACGCTTCTTATTTACTCCTCAGAGGAATGAAAACGTTAGACTTGAGAGTACAACGCCAAAACGCCACCGCTCTGAAATTGGCCTCCAGATTAGAAGCTCACCCTAAAGTATCTCGAGTCCACTACCCTGGCCTAGTCAGCCACCCAGATCACAAGATTGCAATAGCTCAAATGAGTGGATTCGGTGGAGTTGTATCATTTGAGGTCGACGGAGACTTATGGCGTACTGCCAAGTTTATAGACTCGGTGAAGATTCCATACATTGCGCCTTCTCTTGGGGGAGTAGAATCCCTGATAGAGCAGCCTACTGTGGTTAGTTATTGGGACCAAGGGCCTGATAAGAGGGCTGCATTGGGTATTAGGGATAATTTGATTAGGTTTTCATGTGGAGTGGAAAATGTAGAGGATTTGTGGGCTGATTTTGAGCAGGCTTTTGACAAGATATAGAGTGAAGAGGGGGTGGGGAGAATAGGGATAATATATAATAGATGCACAGATATGTGTATCAAGGGTATCTTCATACATAAGTATATGTAGATCTAGTCTCTGCTTTCTATCGTCACCTGGAGAAAAATGATGGCTGCAGGCAGTAGTCATGGGCTTTTTTCTATACTTTTTCTTTTAGTTTTTTTGTTCTTCCTGTTTTTGTGTGTTCTTTGTTGTTGTATTTTTGGCCAACCAATAGTAATGAGACATTTTGATAGATATAGAGATAGTCCATTAAATGGAATGGATTTGTAAGGCAGTGTACCAATACCGCACCAACACTATAGGTTTTTACATTATGGGTGTTTGTATGAAGCTGCAGGTCTTATTTTTGTCATTGCTGTAGCTATTATAATGACGTCTTTGCATTATTTGCCTTGATTTTCTTCCTATTAAGCAGCTTGGCATATCTTTTCAACTCTTCAGCGGACAATCCTCCTCCTGTTTGATCATGTTTACGTAGGAGCTCCTCAATAGTGGGGTCACGTTGAGTTAAGTCCCATAACCAATCTGGATACTCACTATCTGGTTGGATGGGAGGATCTTGGCCTGCTTTTAGTATGTTGATGCCATTTACTGTATCTTTAGATAGGGAGCCGTAGCCTGAGGAGTAAGAGGAAGAGAGAAGGGCTGTGTCAGTAAGGGTGGTGGGAAAGGGAGAATGAATTGGTGGGAAGAATGAAACCATTATCATATTGAAGAGGTTCGAGTGACCACTGTACATACATCTAGTAAACGTCTTCAAGGATATTAAAGGCGCTGCACGTAATAAGGACGATGTTTGATTGAAAATTAGAGATGCCATGTTGTGTTTGAGCTTATTTGATTATGTCAGTTCAGCATGTAAAGCTAGGATACCTATGGTTTGAATGGAATGCTCATAGCTGTCTCTCTCTGCGTCTTTCAACCCCAGTAGCTCCACAACATCGTCCCTCCGCTCTCCTTTTCTCTCTTCCACCGCCCCTCCTGCCTCTCAAACTTCTATCTTCATCAGAAAAAGTGGCCTCTGATATTCCTCCTTGTCCAGGTCTCTTTTACACGTAAACTCACTACTGGTGCAACAACATTAGAGAGACAGGCCCTGCACCAAATATGGATGTCCAGGGTGGCTTCAAGGAGTCCTTTGAATTCAGAAAGTCGGCTCTAGGAGGAGAGAAAGTTCAAGACAAAACCTTTCTCTCTTCAAGGCCACAAAAATAAAGATATTGTATTCTCCTCTCAAAATATCAAAAGGGTACGACACATCTATACATCCCAGTCACACTCGTTTATTTAGTCAATCCAAGTTCCCTACTAGGATCATAGGGAGTCCATACAATTTTACTGGGGTCCACCTCCAGCCCCGGGGACCCACATTTCTTCAAATGCGACTCCACCACATGAGGAGCAGCGCAAATAACATGCTGCCCCTTCAAATATTGAATCAAATTGAGATGCTGTAATGTGGATATAATATCATCATTCTTAATCATTGTCCTGTCACTCAAGTCTTTGATACTGATGCTGCCTTCACAGTCTTTAAGAATGTTGAGGAGCACTCTGGTCCAGTAGCCTCGGTAGCTGACGAGGCCCAAGTCGGAGAGAGGGCGTTCTGGGGTACCAACTTTGTTTTCTATTTTAGACAGTTCGTAAGACATTGAGATTAAGAATTTGCCGTAGCCTTTGCGTTGGTAGGCTGGGAGGGTGAGGATACAGGCGAGATTGAGTCCATCTTCGCTGAACTTTTCTTTGGAAAAATAACCGCAGACATGAGCGCCCCGCTCATCACATTCACACATGACGTAGAACAGAAACAGATCAACGTCGTAATTCAGACTCTTATGATCTAAAAACAGCTTGGCCAGGTAGCACAGGTTTTGGCAGTACATTTTAGCTCTTCTACCGTCAACTTCAAACATGGATATACCGCCATTACGGTAGATCTCTGTCCCTGGAGGGTGCATCAACCGACATTTTCTTAAATGTCTCAGCATTTGATCTCTTCTTTTAAAGAAAGCCAAGTCATATTCACACACATAGAGCTTCTTGCAGTTGAAGAACTCTGGAGGGAATGGAGAGAAGTACCAGGTCTCCATCTCATATCGGCCCAGCTCAATTTTGTCAATGTTTTTGACTTTAGTAATCTCTTCGTGAGCCCTGAGCTCTTGCGGGTCAAAGTCTTCGTGGCCCTCTCCTTCTTCTTCACTATGGTCATCTTCGACCTTTCTTTTCTTCTTGTCATTGGGGTCGACGGGTTCGGGGGGGATGACGGTGTCGAGGTTGAGATGATCCTCAGTGACCCACTCGTCCATGCGGCGGTTGAACTTTCTATAGTGGACGTAATATTCAAAAGTGTCTGGGGCTTCTTCGTCGCCTGGACGGCATTCGATGACTCTAGCGGGGTAGTATTTGTCGTCGCGCCAGCGGCACTCGACCAAAGTGCCAACCTCGAGAGGGAGTTGGACATCAGCGCGAGCGATGGGCTCACGCTTTGGTGCCTTTTCTACTTCGGTGGCTTCTTGGGGGACTTTGCCTGCCGTGACGCGCTTGCCCTTTCCAGCTCCCTGTAGTGAAGGATTGGAGGAGTCGATTTGTTGCTGGTAAGTTCAGAGAGAATTCGCTAAAACTAACTTTTTTAATTCATTGATCGGTTATGCGAGCAATTACTGCTCCTTCTACCCTCCAAATGCCTGGACATAATTACTGCTAGTCTACTATACGTACTTGAGTGGATTTCACCCCTCCTTCTGGCTCATTCTGAGCAGCAGGAGTTCCATTCCCGCGATCACCTCGTCTTGTGCTTCTCGTTGTCATATCTACTACTTACGGCTTCAACTGATACAATCTGAACACATATACACACGAAATCCATATATTACCTACACTACCACCCTCATCCCCACCATTCTACGCCTTTTTATATACCATCTCTCTCTCTCTCTTCCTCTCTCCCCCCGACGAGCAGCCCCCCCCCTCCCCCCCCCTCAACCGACACCCTTCTACTCCTCATCCTTTCCAACCTTCAAATAATCAACCAACTTCAATTGCTCTTCAGGTACCTTTTCTACCGGTAGGTACCTCCTCCCTCCTATTCCATACCTCACTCTCTGTCCTACAGGAACAAATCTACTCGGATATTTCACCTCGTGATGATCACCACCACCACCACCACCACCACCACCACCACCACCACCACCACCACCACCACCATTACTACCACCACCTCCTCCCTCCCCCTCCTTTTCTCCTTCCCCTCCTCCTGCAAGTCCTCTTCCTCCTCCCTCAGCAGACCTCCACTTAGGATCTTCCCTCCACGTCCTAGGCACTTTATCAATCCCTAGAGCAAACACCTCCAAATCCCCATTTTTAGTAATATGCAGCTTCAGCAGCGCCTTGTAGTCAGCTACCTGGATGGACGAAGCTGCCTCGTCATACATTACATGCAGCCAGTTGACACAGATATAGAGGTAGGAACCAAAGACTGCAGCTACTGCTGGTGTGGCTAGCAGCCAGTAGTATCCGAGCATGCCTGTGTAGTACGCTATGGCTTGCAACCTAGACAACTCACTGGTACTACTGAGAGCAGTACTATTACTGCACATGATCTTCCTGGTGACTGCAATCTGCTCTGGCACATCAAACAATGCCATCACCCACTTGATCACATTGGGATACAACCCCAACGTGATGTTGGACAGCAACACTCTAACACCAGCTGGGTCGGGGAAAGTCTGTTCCTCCCAATGGTGGTACCATTTGTATAATGAAAAGTACCCCCGAGTTCCAACCTGCTCATACTTGACAACTGTCTCCACTCCCAGTTCTAACAACAAAATCAGAGCGACGGCAGAAGATAGATGAGCTGCCAGGTGGAACGAGGCAAATGTGATTTGAGTGGCGACACCGCCCAGCCTGGCTCTTACTGCCAAGGTGGAGCCCTTGTAATTGTACTCTGGTCGGGTGGCAATGGCAAATGGAGGAGCTCCATTCACTGCCCCTATTCCTCCACTCTTACCCAGACCAAATAAGATGAAGAAGACAATTGCCATTGCAACCAGTGACACTCTACTCTCAGCTAGGATATAGATCACGGTATCGACTGCAGCTGCAAAGAAAAGGGATAATGCTTCCCCAATTGATTGAGCCTCCAGTATTTCAGCAACTCCACTACATCTGGGCAATACACTACAAACTAGGAGAAAGTACAATGCACCTCCAATGATGTCAAATCTACTGTTTACGTTTCTAAACATGTGAAGGTTCTGTCGGCCTAGTTTGAGTGAGGTGGCAGGTGGCGGGTAGCTGGCTGCACATTGGTACTCTCCTGCTACAACTGTATCTGGATTCTTACGACCATTAATATCACTGTTACTATTAGTATCCATCATCATCATTGCTTCATCGTCTACTCCTCCACCTCCTCCCATCATGGCATCATCACCACCCATACCCATACTCGTATCCATACCACCATTCAGACTGTATGTAGGACTGGCTCCAGCAGGTCCGCCACCAAGCATATAATCCCCACTTCCTACGTTAGACAACGCATGGAGGGAAGCAACACTAGGTCTGGAGTTGGATTTACCCATTATTGTCATTGGTGGGGTCCTACCACTCAGTAGACTGGCAGTACCATTGAGGGTTGCACCACCACCACCACCATCATCCTTGCCAATGGAAGGAATACTTGCAACACGATCTATGCCACAAAGAGGAGTATTGATATTATTCGTTCTTGTTGATGAAGGAGGAGCAGCGTCACCTCTTCCTTTTTCCCCTTCTGAAGAGTGGTGGTGGTGGTGGTGTACAGCAACAACACCAATAGGGCCAGCAGCAGGATCATTTCTTGGTCTAATTCTTGAGCTGGAGAATATATGAGTTGGATGCAAGAAAGCTCCTCCACTACCACATACAATCAAATGCTCTGGATCATTCAGGTGGTACTTCAGCTGTTGACGTACCAGTCTCTTCTGATGACCAGACTGCTGCTGCTGCTTTTCCTTGTCAGCATTATTATTCAAGCTTGACGTCCATACTTCATTGACAGGCCGTGATGCTTCTTCATCAGTTGTACCACTATCTAGTCCATCCTTCTCCTCTCCACTACCACCACCAAGATGACTGGTACTCTGACTATGACTAGTATTCAGTCTATTCAGTCTAGATACCAGACTTGTATGCAATTGTTTGGGGTTGGTCTGTCCTGGAAAGAGAGAGGGAGATGGCACTGCACCAGATCCTCCTCCTCCTCCTTCTTCTTCTCCGTCCCTAGTCATCATCCTTTTCAAACTACTACTACTGCTACTCTTCATATTATTATTCTTACCCAGACCCTTACCACCATCAGTACCATTATAATCTCCGAAAGAGAAGGATCTCATTGGAGTTCCTATGGGAGACATTCCTTCAGGAGATGATTTATACACAGGACTGACTCCACCAAGACCTGCCATGGCACCCATACTTCCAAATGCACTCATCAATCCATTACCACCATCACCATTATTATCACCATTATTACTCTTGTTATACCTGGTATATTGATGCCGCATATAGAAATGTAAATCTCCAGCAAGATGCACCCTTGCCCTCCCTTTTAAAGGGCCCCTCACCAATTGCCTCAGATTCTTAGCCAAATTAGTTCCCCAAAACCAGTCATTCAACCAGCGAGGACAATGCGTCAATAAAAGAGCCCTATCCCCTTCCCCCATTCTTTCTTCAGCAATCTTGGCAAAATACTGGTACTGTGTCATGTCTAGATCATCTGTCAAAGCCAAATCGAGGCCAAACAGCCACCAACCGTGAGGGAGGTGGAGGGCAAAGTAGCTCCGTTCCTGGGGCATCAGCCAGCCGCCTAGCCACCCTCGGTGGAGGATGTGTTTTTGGTATGTTTCTAGTCCATCCACCCAATCGTGGTTGCCTGGTATTACAAAGGCACTAGGACCTTTGTAGGCTTTCATTGCTTCTATTTTACCACACTTCTGGCAATAATAATCAGTATCACTCCTAGAGGCAGGAGAATTACCATTCCCATTATTATTCCTCACCTTCTCCTCATGAACACCACCTAGCGGCAAATCTGGCTTCTTGACCACCAGTTGCCCTGGATGTACATGGGGAGGAGGAGGAAAAGCAGCTTCATATGGCGAGAAGAACCTTAGGGTATACGTCTCATCAGTAGGATTAGGGTAAGCTATATCGCCGCCATGAATGAACATCTCACCCCGAGGAAGCTCCGTACCATCCTCTAGTTTGATAGACTGGGCCGCCAAGCACCTGGCGATAGCGTAGGTGGAATCGCCACCATCTCCGGTGTCAGCAGTGAAATCAAACCAGAGTTCATCCTTGTCTGCCAAGTGTTCGAAAACAAAACCGTCACCGTCGCTTGGTGATGATGCTTGGTGTTGGTTTGTTGTTGTTGTTGGGTTGCAATTATGGTGATGACGAGGACACCTACACCCTCCTTCTCCAGTACCGCCCTTACCATCATTACCACTGAAAGTGGCAGAAGTAGCAGCAAGCATTTGTCTCATATCGAATCTGCCAAGGAACAATTTCACTGATATCACCAAGTCAAACATGGTTTTCAGCAAATCAGCAGAGGTACCAGAATACCATGGAAACATGGGGAGGAAATTAGGAGCAGAACTGTCTTCTGGAACGTACATGGTCGTCATACCAACTGGCTTGTTGTTGTTCTTGTTGTTGTTGGCTGTAATACCATTACCACCTCCTTTGGTTGCAAGATCATCCTTGTTATCAGGAGTGTTTGGAGCTTCAGCAGCTAGTCCAATTGAAGCATCATCTCTAAATATGGCAGAAGCTACACTTTTCAATCCTCTAAAATGACTGACAGACGACATTGTTTTAAATAAAGCGTCAATACTGGGCCTGTTTAACAGCAATCCATCCTGCTCCCTTTCTACTTGGTCTGTCATTGTCGTTGTTGCTCCTTTTTCTTCTTTATCCTTTTCTACCCTGCCCTCTCCTTTACCACTACCATCTTCAACAGTATTGCTAGCGCTATTTCTACCTTTGTAATATTGCAGGCTGGGAATGAATAGTGAAGACATACTACTAAATGCACTGAGTCGTTCATGTGTTCTGTTCAAGAATAAGAGCTCATCATCGACACTTCTTTGTTTAGCGTGATGATAATGGCCTTTTATACCTTTGTATGGATCGATAGATAGTGATGCACTTCTTATCATAACTCCTCTTCCTTCTCTTGCTCTGCTATTCCTACTGTTACCATGTCCATCAATACACCCATGATCTCCCTTCTCAATAGCAGAACTTCTTCTTCTTCTTCGACCACTAGCGCTACTTTGTCTAGTGCCGTATTTGATGGTAATTGCTGCGGCTTCTTCTGCCAGAAATGTAGCACCAAACATGAATACCATCGTCAACCACATGGTGAGCACAGGAGATATTGCCATTGTTGGTGTAGCTGCTGCTATTGTTGTAAAGTTGGTAGTTGTTGTTGTTGAGGAGGGCAAGCAACATGATGGTGCATCCTCAACAGGAGAAGATGAAGAAGGACACGCCTCCTCTGTACCAGCAGCAGCATCAGTCACATTCATCTGCTGCTGCTGCTGCTGCTGTTGTTGTTGTTGTTGTTCATAGATGACGAGAGAAGAAAATGTGGGATACTCTCCAGCAGTCACTGGTTGCAACCAATCATCACACACCAATTGCTTCATTCCCCAGCCACTGAATATCCCCCCTCCTTCTTTAATACCATCACCACCACCACCACTGGCATTGAAATTGAAATTGAGATTAAACCCATCATGTTCAGCTGCTGTATTTCCACAGAAAGAATAATAACTAGAACAAGCAACCGCAATAGCACACGCATTCAACAACACTGCCGCCCATAATTGCTTGGAGCTGGCCTTCCTAGTTTCTACCAGTGAAGGTCTAATGATCTTGAAAGCTAAAGCCATTTCATAGCCTAATCTGAAAAATGCTAATACTACAAAAGTACCTAGAAATATAGAGAGAAGGAGGGATACGTCGGCTTTGATGTCGATTCCCAGAGCGTCGAGGGATGGGGTGTGGTAGAGGACAGCAGTGAGCAGCCAGATGATGTAAACAGCTGTCCAGTTGATGTAGCCTTGGGAAGCACTGCCCAAGCTACGGCGGATAAAGGGGCGAGTGTAGAAATATGTGAAGAGGGATGTCACGCCTGTGTGTATGAGTATGGGTAGAGAAGTGGAGAGAGTAAGTAAGGGAGGGCGTGTGTGTGTGTGTGGCGAGAGGGAGAGAGATTGTCGTGGGATGGGAACAAAGAGGAAGGGTATATGGAGTCGTTGGCTCGGGTTGGGATTTTATGGTACAGCGAGACTAACCATAGAGGTAGAACCATTTCTTGTTGAGGTGATAACGTGTTACCAGCGTCTCGGAACTGTCGTGGAAAATCGAAAGTCCAGCAGCAATGATTGAAAGGTACAAGCAATAGCGTGTGTGCTTGAATGGGACTTCGATAGCATCTCTTTGAACCATTCTGTGTACTTGCACTACAGTGTCAATATCACTCTAAAAAGTCCGCACAGTCTTAGAAGTCGGTATATCGTTGGAAAACCTCGATCGAGATTCGATGATAGCTACAGGAAAACTGAAGCATTTTGTCTTAACGTATGTATCATATGAATGTGCGTGTACAAGCAGGTTCTCAACTTAATAAATTTTATGCTTTGGAATCATTTTCTCCTTCTTGAGTTCCCCTCGCTACACTCACTCAGAACACACAGAGAGAGAGAGAGAGATTTCTTTCTTTCTTTCTTCTACACATACACAGATTATCTTCTCTAATTGTTACATTAGATAGAGAAGTGTCTAAATATATATCTCATACTCAAACAATCTCCACTGTAAGAATGGCACAATAAGAATGGGGTTCTCTCTATTACTATAGGATTAGATGAAAGGAGGAGGAGAGGGAGTCATCTTCAGAATACACAACCTCTCGCAATAAAAGGGAAAGAGGAGAAGCAATTTATGCACCTGGGACGAACTTCTGGGCATACTGGAATCCATTGACATTCCATGGGTCTGCAGCAGAAAGGAGGGAGTTGAGTTGGTCAGTTGGGTGATGGTGTGGGAAAGGAAAGTGGCGGTTTTATTATCATTTCTACTTACCAGCCAAGTGTTCACTCAAGTTGTCAAGTGGGCCTTTGCCAGTGACAATAGCCTGGACGAAGAATCCAAGCATGGAGAACATAGCGAGACGTCCATTCTTGATTTCCTTGACTTTGAGCTCAGCAAAGGTATCTGGGTCATCAGCCAATCCAAGTGGGTCGAAAGCCTCACCAGGGTAGAGTGGGTCAAGACCCTCACCAGCTGGTCCACCGTTTACACGGTATCCTTCGATGAGTCCCATGAGGATGACATTGGCGGCAACAGTGGCGCCAACGCTCTGGGCGTGGATGAGGGAGGGGTTGTTGAGGTAGTTGATACCGTCCTCGGAGAAGATAAGAGCCTGGTTCTTGAACCAAACAGCCTCTGGGAAGTCAACAGCGCCAGATCTGTCGAGGTATTCTGGGACCAAGCATCCGAGAGCACCCAACATGGCCCAACGGGCGTGGATGACTTCAATCTCGCGGTAGCGGGAGAAGGTTTCTGGGTCGGCGGAAAGACCGGCAGTGTCCCAGCCGTAGTTACCTGGGTATTCACCCTTGAGGTAGCTTGGTGGGCTGGTGAATGGGCCCAAGAACTTGGGGCGCTCGGCACCGTACCTGAGAGAGAGGAAGAAGGAGAATGGTGAGAGGAGGGAGGGCGAGAGATAAGGTTGAGATATGGGAGAGGATATCCAGGGAGAAGGTTGGTTAAAGACAGCGTGTTGATTGGTGGGGTGGGGATGCTTACCATTCGACGGAGGCACGGGTCACCTGGCGGGATCCCTGTATAGATGAACGTGACAATATAGAAGGAGGGGGGTTAATCACTGGGGAAGAGAGGATTAGGGAGTTTGGGTGATTCCTCCATAAACCGATATGATCATTGGTTTGATAACCATCTAGGTATGATGCAATTGATGTTGTGCATCTAAACCAAAGATCAGTGTGTAGAAACCGCAGATAGAGTTAATTGCAATTGATGAAGATTATGCTTACCCTTGCTACTGAGGCCTTGTTAACCTTGAAAGTGCGGCTGACGGTGGTTTGCATATTGACTAGATGAAGATTTATTGTTTTAATATTTGTTAAAAGTATATAGAGCGTGGATCACCCCAGCTCTTCTTGTAGATCTTCCCTTGAAGTGGATCAGGCTCGGTCCTCCCCTCTCTCTTCATTCTCCTCCCTTGCCCCCCCCACCAGTCACAGCAGTTGCCATTGCATTCACAGCCTCTTCACTCAACAATGTCCTCCCAACAGCTCCTCTATCATAAGGCTGAGCCATAGATCTCATAAACTCTCTTGCTATGCACATCAACATATCCGTTGACAGATTAAGGTGAGAATCCTTCAAATGAGATGTAATCCAATTAGGCAGCTTATCTCTCTTATCATGCCTCTGATACCTCTTATCTGCAAACACCATCATCCCATAATCAGCTTTAGATCTAATAACCCTCCCTACACACTGTGCTGCCTGTCTTATGGCATCAAACGACAGGAAATCTGCCTCTTTGATCTGATGCGTTTCTCTGAGAAACTCCAGACGAGCTCTGAGCACTCTGGAGAGGGTGTATTGATACGGAATGCCAAACATTATGACACATCTACCGTAATGCCTATCGAAATCAATACCTTCGGCTACTTTCCCTCTTGCTACACTAAAAAAAACAGCTCCTCTGCCACAATCACAGGCTCTTCTGTAATTATCCAATGCCAGCGTCGTTTCTACCACATCTTGTGTTTCTATGAACAACAGTTTATGTGCTGCTAGTTCTTGTAGTATACCCATATCATGCCATTTCGATACTATTGTGTCCATATAGAGGTAACTGACAAAGAAACACACCAATCCATCAGGAACCACACTCGCCAGTTCTACCAGCATTTTCCCATAGTTTCTAATAACCTGAGGATCACTCCTCATGTCAAATTTCGTACTCACTGGCAGCTGATCTGAACCCCTTGTTAGTACAACTGGACATAAACAGTCTCTGGTGAGGGTCATGTTGAGTGAGGCTAGACAAACAGGGTTGAAATTCAACAGACGGGGGTAGAGGTCTATAGGAGAGAGCGTCCCCGAAGTGATGACCACGCTTTGGTACTTCAACAGTACCGGTCTCATAGCTAGTGCAGCATCTAGGCAACATAATTGTAGCACTGGATCAGGTACGTTTGGCATTCTTTCATCATATGGCTCCATTATAATGGCAAAACCTTTGGAATATGTACCTACTAAAGTGGCAAAGTCTGCTACTAATCTGATAGGACCGTAGTCATCAGTTCCAGCAATCTCCAATGTCTTCATCAAGCTGACCAGTCTATCATAGCAATATCTCAACGTCTTGGCATCTATTGCCACTGCTTCTTGTAAAGTGGCTAGGAAAGTGGCAGGAGTGTCTGACACAACAGCTGGACCATTGAGCCTGCTTCTCAGATGAGTGAGAAACCGTTGCAAAAACGCCAGGAAATGCTCTGCTCTTCTGATGTTACCGGGGATAGCTTCATTCAAAACATCGTCAGGCAACACAGGACTGGCCAGCATCCCTTGTTCGTCTTGTGGAACAATAGCCCCCTGTGCGACCAAACCTTGTACTAGCCTTGTGTATTCACCTCTCAATCGATCAGCATCAGTTGCTTTGACTCGGTCAACTTCCCTCCGCAACGAAGCAATATTCCTCCCCGCTCCATCCAACGTGTGCTGCCTCAACGTAACACTCAATGCTTCTATACATACATTATCAATATTATGAGCTTCATCAAACACTACTATAGACTCACTTTCTAGCTGTTTACTAACCACTGCAGCCACTTTTGGGTCGATAAGGTATTGATAATTAAACACCACTACATTGGCAAGCGAAATGCAACGCCTGGCTACAAAGTAGGGGCACCAGCTCTTCTTTCTTCCTAGTACTCTGAGATCATGCATTGTATATACTCCGGGGTCTAGTCTACCATCTGGTCCTGCTGATTCTAGTCCTTCGTAGTATGAACATATTGGGATTGATGATGATGAGGAAGAAGGACCTCCACCATCTTCCAGATCTTCTGATGTCATATCTATCACACCACCATTACTGGTATCATCTTGTCTGGGAGGAGGAGCTGGCCCGCCTCTTGATTTTCTAGCTTTATCAGCCTTATCTCTAATCCAAGGAGCTGTGAGCTTAGCACACTTGGCATCCACACTCTCCCTGCTGCCCTCTTCTGCAACCTTGGGGTGCACACAAAGGTTCTTACGACTGGAGAGCCCCAGAGCTAAGATCTTATGAGCGCCACCGTGAGACTCTCTGTAGTCCATCAGTTCTCTAAGTTCTGCTAGCACCTTTTCCATTTCTGGAACTGTTCTAGTGCAGTAAATGAGTTTGCCTACCTCTGGGTGAGCTGCTTGGTAGGAGGTGATGAGGGAAAGGAGGGTGATTGTCTTACCGGTGCCGGTGGGCATTTCGAGGAGACAGTGGCCTTTAGCGTCTAATGCGTGTTTGAGCTCGAGCATGTATCGGTACTGCTCTGGGTAGATGTATTCATAAGGGAAGTAGACCGTGAGGTCTTCCAACTGGAACTTCATAGAGAGCTATGTGATCAGAGAGATTCAAGGCGGGATTTGTTGTGGTTCCTCCAATTGTCAAGATATACGACTAGCTGTGTTCTATATATTAAACATGACGCATCGAGGTGAGGCCTGGGGAGAGTGCACCCTGTGAAACTTTCGAATTAATCCAAACCAAGTAATCACCACCCTTGCAAATTGTCTCTATATCCTCAAGTTTTATTAATATCTCCCACTAGTATACCACATAGATACAAATAATTATATCTGCCAAGCTTCCATCATGATATATAAGCCAAGCAAGCCCTCTCTTCCACCCATAACCACCACCCCAGTCCTCTCTTCCCCCACTCTGCCCCTGTTGCCACAACCCTCGACAATCTTCCCCATCTTTGCGCTCGGGTATGTCTCAGCCTATGACGTTCTACGGACGGCGAGACTATTGCTAATTGCAAACTAATCCATAACCCGACCTAGGCAACTTGTTTGCCCAGGCAATATTTGAAAGCCCTTAGGGTTCCCCTTACATCCTTACTATTGCATCTACCTTACACCCACCACCTTCCTGTCTGAATTAGCTATAAACCTGTTGTATAAATAAACCTAAAACCTGTTCATAGTGCATGTATGTAGCCTAGTAACAAGATCTTTCATCATGTAATTATATATATTGCCACTCTGCATTACACTTCATTTGACAGTCACAACGGTACATCCACCTTGAGAACCCTCCTCCTCCTCCCATTCCTTGACCTTTTTATTCCCCTTTATACACTCCCTCACTGCTGCTCTCACCTTACCAGTACCCACACCATGCACTATGAAGAGCACCTCACCTGGCCCTGCACCTGTTATTCTCTCCCTGACCTCTCCTGCTGCATCATCAGCGTACATTCCTCTGACATCGAGTGTATTACGAGTCGTCTGAATTTTCACACCGTCCACTGCTCCATACTTTTCTCCACTACCACTGATAGAAGGAATATATGCTTTGTTCTTCTTTTTCTTGTTCTTCTTTGTAGTAGTATTATTCATCAATGGAAGTACTTCTGTTGGTTTCAGGCTCACCATCATAGCTCCTACTTTCACTGTTATTCTATTAGCACTGTTGATTGCTGTCACGGTACCAATAGCTCCACCAATTTTTGCAACACGTACCATATCACCTTCTTTAGGACTCCAAGAAGAAATGGCAGTATAATCATTGAAGTAAGCATCATAATCAGAGTCGGAGTCGGAGGAAGAGGCACCTGCCATCGGAGGAGGAGGCAGATCATCAAGAGAGGAGGTTGTCCTCAACCCATACAATTTCAATGCAGCAGCTCCTGCATCACCTTCTGTTCTTTCTATCTCTCTTAGGCCTGTTTCAGCTTGCTGAAAGGTGATTGTGCCAGCCTTGGCATCTGAAACAATTTGCTTGATTTTATCTACTGCTGCAATTGATGATGCTGGGAGTGATTGTTGCTGTTGCTTTGATGACGACTTTTGTTTCCTATTATTAGTATCTCCACCTTGTTTCTTGGCTGATTGTAATTCCTTTTGTAGAGCTTCTAATCTATTAGTAGACACAGCCAACAACTGCTCAGCTTGCTCTCTAGCTTTTGCAGCAGTTCCCGCCGACTTGACAGCTGCTCTCAGTTCCTCTGTCAACGACTCTCTCAACGCCTTGGCCCTCTCAGCACTCCCCGCCCCCCCTGACGCCCTCAGCCCCTCCACTAGCCCTCTGGCTTCTGCAACAACTGGAGGACTGAAACCCAGTCCTTGTGCTACCGACAATGCATTACTGTCCCCTGCCACTCCCCACATCAACCTATATGTAGGCTTCAACGTTGCAATGTTAAATTCCACACTTGCATTGACAAATGAAGCTTCACCTTCAGCCAGTTTCTTCACTTGAGAATGGTGACTTGTCGCATACGTTAACCGAGCTGTTTTTGACAGTTTTAAAAGCACAGCACATGCTAGAGCTGCCCCTTCCTGTGGATCTGTCCCACTCCCTACTTCGTCCAGCAGCACCAATGATTGTGAGGTTGCTGCTGCCAGTGCTCTATTAATTCTTCTAATGTGTCCGCTGAATGTGCTCAGACTTTGCTGTAGACTTTGACTGTCTCCTATATCGGCTAATATCTTGTCAAACCATACTAATACTGCCTTTTGTTCTTTCTCTTCTTCAATTTGCTGGACAGCAGGAAAGAGGCCAGCTTTGGCCATGAGACACGTCAATCCCAATGTTTTCAAAGATGCAGTCTTTCCTCCAGTATTTGGTCCAGTCACTGCTATCACTCGTGTACTCCAAGGTACTACCAAATCAATAGCCACTGGTGGAGGCTTTGTTGATGACAACAATGATGATGACAATAAGGAGGAGGAGACTCCTTCATCATCACTGCTAGATGGTGATGCAGCTGCTTGGTTAAAAGCTGCCATAGCAGCCAGTTCAGGAACAAGTCGTAACCCTCCTTCTTCTGCAAAACTACCACCCTTACCCTTGCCCTTGTTGTTGTTATTATTTCTACTGGATAACAGGCCAAAGTCAGTTCCGACAGCTGCACCACTGGTTATTCTAAATTCTGGAGCGGGTGGATTTGGAGGAGGCAGGAGTGTGCGTCCCAGCAAGAGAGGATGCCGCACCCTGGAAACATCAATAACCATACCATTATCATTACTGTTATCAGTAAATGTAGGAGTAACACCGCCCAGCCAGGCACTGTACCTTCCTCTAGCACAAGCAACATCCAGGACCTTCAGCCCCTCCATAACATCATTCAGCCTCCCACACTCCCTCCCAACCAACCCACTCAGCATCCTCAACACACGCACTTCTTCCTCCTGCTCCTGAGCTGCCAACGCAGCCTCTGCATTGTTCATTGGAATCAATGGAGCAGGTTCCATATATATTGTGTTGCCAGATGCACTGGTAGCCAAAGCAACGCTGCCTTTTGGGAGGCTTGATTTTCTGGGCGCTTTGACGGGGAGACATAATCTGTCTCTTCGTATGACTACTTGTGATCGTTCACACGCCCCTGTGGCATGAAGATCTCTGGCCCATTCTTCCATGAGTTTTCTGAGTTGAAGGGAGTTTTGACGGCGGAGGGTTCTGGCTTCTGAGAGTCGGGGACTGGCGGCGTCGAGGATGTATCCATCTTCGCTACGGATGCAGCGTGCTATTTCTGATGATAGGGTTTGCAGGCCATCCCCCAGGTATTGTTTCACAATAGATACCAAAGCAGAAGTACCATTACTACTACTGTTATTATCAGTATTCAATGTTGTAATAATCCGTTGAGTTGCTTGTAAAGTTGAAAGAATGGCAGCCAAGACGAGAGAAAGCAAGACTTTACTCTCTGAAGCAGCTTCAACTGCTTTCCTAACATCATACACACCTTTAAAATCTAAATCAGCTGCCTGCGCTTCCTTAGTTTCCAGGAGGAGTCGCTCGCTTTCTTGTTGAGAGGAGCCTATGGGGAGGTGGCCGGCGAGGATGGCTTCGGCGCCGAAAGAAGTTTGAGCGAAACGGGAGATGGTTGCACAGAGCTCGGGCCATTCTAAGAGCTGTAGAGACTCTAATTCAGCAGTATCTGCATCTTGATTGGAACTGGGTTGTGGGTGTTGTTGATGATGTTGTGTAGATGGTGGTGGCGAGGTGGTGGGGAGGCTGTCGTTTATGGTGGCATTGTGTCGAAGGAAGCGACGATGACCACTGATGTCGATTGACTCGAAATTTTTCGAGTACTGGCTCCATTTATGGCATATAATGGTCGAGGAACATGTGATATGTGCTCTGAGATTCCTATCAGGATTGGAAACGCGTTTATAGTGGCGCATTGTCTCAACTTCGATCACTCATCTCGTGTTTAAACATCTCTACAGCATCGACAATGGTGATTTCTATGTGTTCAAACCTTTCAATCGACTCATTTAGCGATGGAGAGAATTGGGGAATCCAAATGAACTGGAATGGACAACGCAATACACTCCTCTTCATATTTCCACCGCCACTCGCTGACGACTGATATCTCTAAGAGAGTAAGGAAGACTTCCTACACTCCTCGACCTGGCAATGTAGTCAATCCTCACTTCTTGGCATAGCCCAGCAGGAATAATACTGGGCCTTACATATATGTCGGGCAAATCTGGTCACAGTTTGCCTGGCATGTTGGAGACCACTCCCTGATGTCGGTCGTAGGAGGAGAAGTCCGTAAATTATTTTCATGGAGCCCATTAAAATTTAAACATTTCTTTCTTGCCCTTTCTTGTCACCATTCATAACCTAACATTATCTATTGATAATATAAGCCCATTATAGCTTATCTTAACACTCATACTGAAAGATTAATATAAGGTTTCCCCGAATCATTAAAACATGTTTCGGTTATCGACAATCATGGCTGCTTCCGGTGTGTTTTTACTGAGCAAGGCAGCTCAGATGATGATTTCTAAGAATCAACAGCAAGAACTACTCGAAGAAGTATGTGCAAGGAACAACACACACCCCGTTCCAATTTTCACCCCGACAATGTCGTTCTCACCTCACCTCACCTCACTCTCTCCCTCCCTCTCCCTCCCAACAGTACACCATGCTCCTATCCCTTCCAACCCACACCATGCACCTCTTAAAAGACCAACTAATCCAAGAAATGCAAAAAGGCCTCCAAAATTCCAAATCATCCAAACCAAGTCAACTGATGATGCTCCCCACATTTGTGAACACCTTCCCTACCGGCCATGAATCAGGCAGTTACTACGCCATTGACATTGGGGGCACCAACCTTAGGATTATGTACGTCAAGCTCTCCTCCACTACTCCAGGAGGTATAGACGAACATCACATCCAACAATGGCCCATCCCTCTGGAGTGCTTTGATACAGATACAGGGGCACTGTTTCAATGGGTGGTAGACTGTTTTGTTCAAGTTTTAAACACATACCCTCCTCCTCCTCCTCCTCCTCCTCCCTCTTCATCATCATCACCTTCTTCTTTACCAGAGATAGTAATAGGATTTTGTTTCAGTTTTGCATTAGAGCAAACAGCACTAAACAACGGCAAGCTACTACTTTGGACTAAAAACTTCAAAGGTAGAGGATTAATCAACCAAGATGTCGTTGCGGCCTTGATCGACACCTTTTACACAAGAGCTGGCCTCACTGTCACCATTCCAGCAGTAGTCAACGACACAGTAGCTGCTCTCATAGCTCTCAAGTACTCCCAGCCTCAAACTCAAGCTGGTATCATCCTTGGTACCGGAACCAATTGTGCTTATATTGAATGTATCAGCAACATGACTGCCAAACTACCACATGATTATAGACCATTAGCAGCAGCAGCAGCAGCAGCAACACCATTCTTCTCCTCCTCTTCTCCTAATGACATTATCGACAACAATAACAGCGACAACAACAGCAAGAATAAATCTTCCACCTCTTCCTCTTCCACCTCTTCCTCCTCCTCCTCCTCATCATCATATATGGCAGTCAACACAGAGTGGGGAGGGTTCAACAGTTCCTTATTCCCTACATGCGAGGAAGATATCTGGGTAGATTGTGCCAGTGCTAATCCAGAGTGGGGGCGGTATGAGAAGCTCATGTCTGGGTTGTATGTTGGGGAGATTACTAGAAGAATCATCCTGAAACTGGGGATATTCCCTAGTAGTAGAAATAATAGTAATAGTGTGTTGAACAGACAAGACAGTATCGACGGAAGTGTCATGGCTGCCATTGAACAAGATGATGATACATATGGTGTATTATTTGCGTTGTTGGGGGAACATTGCAGTAGTATTCAGATAGAAATAGTGAAAAATGTATGTAGGATGGTATCATTGAGAAGTGCTAGATTGTTCGCTGTAGGAGTAGCTGCTGTGGTGGAAAAGTGTAGAACAAGGAGGTCTGACAATGGTGATGATAAGAATAGTAGGATAGTGGTAGGGGTGGATGGGTCTATGTTTTTCAAATATCCTGGGTATGAAGGAAAAGTGATGGAAGCATTGGAAGAGCTGGGGCTGGGAGATGAAGATGTGGTGCTGGAGAAGGTGGAAGATGGGCCGGTGCTGGGAGCTGCTTGTGTTGCAGCGGCGGTGATGAGGGCGAGGGCAGAGAAGTAGAAAAGAGAGAGAGAGACTTTTTAAAGGGCTGATTTGGAATGATATATGGTTTAAGGAATAATGAAAAAGTCTACATATTATAAAAGAATTGTTAAGTTTAAGAAGAGAGAAGAGAAACGAAGATTATATAAAGATGAGTAATGGATCGACTCTCGTTGAGCACTGCACCAATTAGAAATAGATTGCAAGTATACTTATCTTGGACCAAACAAGATCCATGTCACATTCAACTGCTCAGAAGTAAGTATCCTCTTCACACGGTCGTATTAATCAAATCCAACTCTGCCACCGACCACCAGACCCTTGTGTGTTCCTTTTCCTCCTCTCTTCCATCCTCTCACCCTCTTCTTCTCCCTCCCTGCCTTCCCAACCCCCTGGTCCTCTCTCTACTCTACAGACCACGAATCCGCCGAGACACTTTCCTCGATCGAGGCAGCGGCTTTTATGAACAAGAACGCAAACGCCTCGGTCTCACTGCCTTGGTCGACACCGGTCGCCATGCCGGCCGCTCCCGCATCATCTATGTAGGCAAAAACCTCGCCTTTCACCTCCTACTCCGAGACTACTTTATCAGCCTGGTCAACCTCAGTTTCACCAAACTCCTCTCCATCATAGCTACCACATATTTGATCTTCTACCTCTTTTGGAGTTGTATCTACATGCTTCTCATCCACTTCTATCCCAGCTGCATCAGCCCGCCTGCCGACCCACCTGAACAGTACGCAGAGGCCTTTACATTCGCTGTGATCACTGCTCAGACTATTGGATACGGTAATAACAACCCTGGAAACTGTCAAACTGCTGCCTGGCTTGTAGCACTCCAATCCTTTCTATCACTCATTCTCAACGCTATTGTCATAGGCCTGGTTTTTGCCCGCATTTCCCACCCAAAATACAGAGGCAGATCCATCTACATCAGCGACTGCGCCGTCATAGCCAGAAGAGATGGTATACTAAAGCTCATGTTCAGGCTAGCTGACGTCAGGAGCACCCAAGTAACAGAAGCCAGACTAAAAGCCTTTTTATACACATGGGGAGAGGGACGAGTGACTGCAGAAGAGGAACACATCACAGTGAGGTGTGAAGAACTTGATATTTCCCAACTAGACGGCCAAGTCTTGCTCCCAATCACTGTGGAACATACTATAGATGAACGTTCACCTCTATGTGGTCATACATTCAACAGTCTAAAGGAATTAGATGCTGAGATAATAGTCACATTTGAAGGCACCAGTGAAATGGGCAATCCATTCATGGCGAGGCAGTCCTATCTAGCCACTGAGATTCATTGGGGCCATGTGTTTGTACCCTTTATTAAGACACCCATTACAAAATACTCCTTAACATCTCCACAACCACCACCACCAACCACAAGTATTAGTGGTGCTAATAATATCGATATCAATCCATCATCACAGTCAATATCGCTATCATCACCCGAATTCCTCCACCAGCTCCTCCATCATGATGACGGCCTGTACTATGCAGTAGATCTCAACTACTTCCACACAGTACAACGTCAACCAGGACTTCCCAACCTACCTCCTCCTGAGATGTCTGAGTTGGTGGTTAATAGAGCAAAGAGGACAGTACCGTACCCAATGTTGGGGGAGAACACTCTGGTGTTGAGTGATGCTATGTGTCTTAATGGTGATAGTATGCAGGAAGAAGAAGAAGAAGAAGAGAGTAATAGTGGCAGTACTAACAATGGAGGTACTAGCAGTAATGATAATAATAATAAGACCAACAATAATAAAGATAAAAAGTCGAAAAGTACAAGATTTAAGCAGCTAAGGTTGACATGTAGGTTGGCAGATACATATCCGGGAAACTTCATGGAAATAACCGTCAAGATGTTTCTCTTCAGATGGCCTCGACCACCCTCCATTATTCATAGCCAACATACACATACACAACAACAGCAACACCATCCTCAGCATCATCATCAGCATCATCAAAGAGGAGACGTCCATGTACACCAATGCCAATTAGAATGCGGCTACTCATCAGGAGAAGACCGCGCCGAGCTTCGTTTCCCTACTGAAATCGTCCACGTCATAAACGACTCATCCCCGCTCTCCAACTGGCTCACCAGCCCGGATGGCATCATGGAAGATAAAGATTCTGAGATTCTAGTAGTAGTGAATGGCTACTTGAACCTTACTACTGAGAATAGAATGAGGCAGAGAACATATAGAATAGATCAACATGTGAAGTGGTACCATGGGTTTAAACCGACGGTGAGACAGTCAACGGCGGATAATTTGCCAAGGGTGTTGTGGTCTCATTTTCATGCTACAGTGCCTTTGCAGAATGCGCCTGTTAGTGCATTGACAGAGTATCAGATGCAGCATAGATTAGAAGCTGCCGCTGCTGCTGCTGGTACTGCTGGAGGAGGAGCAGGAAGGATGTCTCATTTGGGGGAAGGCGCCGTGGCTCCTGAATCTCATGCGTACCTGAGAAGTGTAGAAGTTATGGGAAAGAGAACTGAAATAGACCCTGGTACGTATCCTGGAGGAGGTGGAGGTGGTGATGGTGATGCAGATGGAGAGTATCCTATGGAATGGAACGACTACACTATAGTAGGAGGAAATATAGATCTCGAGAGATACGCTGCCCAAGTAGGTGGCGCCGACAGTCCCCGAGCTCCTGGAGGCAGAAGATCTTTGAGACCTAGATTGTCTGTTGCATTTGGATCATGGAGAGAGAAGAAGGCTGCTGCTACTGGCGGCAAGAAGAAAAAGAAGAATAAGGGCAATAGCAGTCTTGAAGACATTCCTGTTGACGGTGTTTTTGTTGAAGATGATGATAATCAACATCAAGAAAACAAAGAGGAAGAGGAGCAAGTAGCCAAGTTGACAAAACAAAAGAAAGAAGAGCAAAGAAAGATTGTCTTACAAAGATATGCTCAACAGACAATGGATGCCGAGTCATCTCTTCCTCATCAAGCGGCTCTTCATCCTACTCTGCCTGTTGTAGACAACTTTAGAATGTTGAGTGGAAGAAGACGTGATGCAGGTGATATTGTTGGAGATGAAAGGGTGGACAAGGAGAAGGAGGAGGAGGAAGGTGGTGGTGGTGGGGCAATAGAAGGTGGAGGGATTGGATGGAGAGGGTCCAGAGCTCTGTCATCTGTCATACAAGTGTTTAAAGAAAGAGGTGGAGATGAAGAGGAGCAAGGAAGAAGAGCATCATCAAGTGGTTAAGAATGGAAAGAATTAGAAGTTTGTAACAACAGCTTGTAAAGCAATGTAAACCTATACATATTACAATTCACATATGGTAATTAATACTACTGGTTACTGTGGAGTATTCATTCTATGGTTGAGATGAGTATTTTCCCTACTCTTACTATGAGATCTTGTAAACAGCATTCCATCACCATCAGAGAGCCCCTTTCTAGTATTATAGTTCTTGATATTATTCACAGCCACCACCTTTACCTTCTTCTTCAAGTTACTTTTGGGTGTTGTTTTCATCTCCTTTGTCTTCATTGCTGCTGGGCTCTTTCTCTGCTTCTTCTTCTTCTCGGCCAAACCACCACTATTCATCCTTTCTTCTTTTCTATGTTCTTCTTCTTCTTCTTCTTCTATTACTCCGTTATCTACTGCTTGGCCCAATATAGTCTGATGTAATAACTGTCCTGTCAGTTTGACAGCCTTGGGTACCTCTTTTTGTTTATCATCCTCCCCAATTCCAGCTCTACCACGACCGCCAACATCATCTGTCTTCTGACCACCACCAGGACGACTACCATCATTATTATCATCATTTTCAGTGATAGATTTACGTTTCTGTGCCTTGATAGTAGCAGTCATATTGTTAAATGGTGTAGCAGGAAAGAGATCAGGACATAACCTAGTCATGGATTGAATGGTGTCTGAAAACTCTTTGGGATAGATGCCCAGAGGCTCCAGCAACCTGCGACGGTCCACCGACACCTTGTGCTTTCTGGCGGTGGCAAAGAAGGCTGCTGCGAGGAAAACTGGTCTGCTGAAATCTACTACTATACTCTGGCTGTAGCCCTGAGGGAGGGATTCTATGAATGCAGCCTTATAGGTATCCAGAGCTGCTTTGACTTGTCTTTCAATGCCGGCACAGCCAAACTGGATGCAGAGGTCTCGAGCAGAGGTGCGAATGCCGAGTTTGAGGACTTTCTGGAGAGTTGTCTTGGAGTTTCGGTAGGTTTTATCTGATACTGTGACTATTCTACGTAGCTGAGCTACGTCTAAAGAGGTCTGGAGAGTTGTAGCTGCAAGATCCAGGCAGCAAACAGCGCGACATAATTCACCTTGGCCAAGGCCACCAGCAGGCAATCTAACAAACGAAAGTCTCAACAGCTCGTTAGACTTGGAAGTAAGTCGCGGGTTTGATATCCCAAGCCTCCCTAATAACGCAGAAGTATCCATTTCCCAGTCGTTTTAAATGATCAATTGCTTCTGCAAGCCTTATTTCCACGCCTTGTCTACTAAACTCAATGTACAACCAACTATTACCACAATAACATCAACACACTATTCAACCGAACAATTATAAACCGTCATATCATGCATGTTGCGTTCCATTTATTCAAATTTTCCCTCTCTCTGAGGAAGACACGGAGAATCCAAATTGTAACAGCCCCCGTCATCTCTCTATCATGCTTCTTCTTTCTTTTACACAGAACAGGTCTACATGCATACTTTACTCATAACAAAACCTCAAAAACAACTCAATATATTATACCATACATCAATTCTCTCCTCCTCTTCTCTTTCCAAAATATGGGGAAACATGAATCTTCAGTGCAGCAGCTCTCCTCCTAAATTCCTTCTCTTCACTCTCACTTGGTACCCTCCTCCCTCCATTATTAGCACCAGCCATCTTCCTAAATCTACTAGCACCCCCACCACCTCCCCCGCCAGCTCTATATGCCAATTTTAATGCAGCAGGTTCTGGTGGAGTGAATGTTGAAGATAGCGATGACGAAGACGACATCATACCACCGCCGCTCCCTCCTGGAGAATCGACCAACAACATCGATCTTCCTAGTGGAGTTGCTAGACCTGTTAGGTGCCTCTTACTACCACCACCACTGCTATTATGAATGGAATTCTCTAGTCTGGAGTGCGGGTCGTTACGCACCAGCTTGACAGATGCAGGTGACGATTCTTCTTCATGTTGACCATTGCTCTTCATCATCATCCTTACTGTACCCATACGACTCGCATCAAACAGAGTAGCACTGTTGGTATTGGCATTCTCATCATTAGCGATATTTCTTAAATGATACTTGATGCTCTTGGTGCTACCGACAACCGCCCCCATATTCTCTGCATCATCATCATCATCAGAAGAAGAGTACATATTCAACCTTCTTGTTGGCGATGCTACAACAGCTACTGCTGCTGGTGTTTTGGATGGTTTGTTGACACTCTGTTGCTCTATCATCCTTCTTGCTACGTATCCATCATCATCAGTCATCGCTTCCTCCTCTTCTTCATCTCCTCTAGTACTAAAGGCTTCATTGCTGCCCATAGCACTGGAATGAGGGGTAGATGGACGTCTGGCCAACAAACTACTACTACTGTTGTTGATGTTGTTGTTGTTGTTATTGTTGCCTGATACTGGTGCTTGTTGAGAATGACGACGAGAAGGAGTAGCAGCAGTCTCATTCTCTTCTCCTTGAGGATATTTTAAGGGAGCAAACTCAGAATGACCTACCCTCACAGATTCTGCAAATCTAACCGATGGTCTGGCAGCTGTAACAGTGTTGGGTGGTGGTGGTGGCGTCTCTACATTATTATTGTTGCTGTTGTCGTCAATGTCTTCTTCTTCTTCTTCCTCCTCCTCATTATTAGCATCATCCTTTCTATTATTCCCTCCCCTCATCAAAGCAGCAGCTGCAGCAACCAATGTCTCTCCAGTGGGCGTACCAGCCAAAGCACTCTTCAATGTTCCAAAGTATCCAGCAACGGTAGAAGGAGTACATGTTGGAGCTGCCACCTTCATATCACTACTACTACTTCTCCCACCACTGCTCATAGTACTGTATACCGATCTAGGAGTACCAGTATCAGCATTATAACAATAATGATGATGAGCAGCAGCAGCAGCAGCACAGAGTCCATTATCCACAGAGGTGAGCCTGGTTTGAGCGGCCATCAGCTCTGTTCTAATACGGAGCAGCCTTTCTTTGACTATCTCAGCAGCTTTGGATGCAGTTGCCTTTCTGATGGCACTGAGTGGGACAGGGGTTATACTGGCAGATCGAACAGCATTGATATCAGCATCCTCATCAACAGCAGCGACGCTCATTGGTGTCGTCATTGCCATTGCCATTGCCAGACTACCTTCTTGTTCATCTTTTTCTTCTCCCATCATAGCAGCAGCCTGCATTGCCATCTCTACAATACCATTGTCATGGTGATCAGCAGGGACACCACCAATGGGAGTATTGTTTGGCACTACTACTACCACTGCATCTCCTCCTCTCTCTAACAACAAGTCCTTGGTACTACTACTACTACTACTACGCGGTGTTTTTTGAATACCTTGTGGAAGTAGGAGGACTGATGATGACAATGGCAATGGTGCTGCAGCTGTTGCTTCATTATCACCTTGATAATCAAGCTCTTCCCCTTCCCCTTCCTCTACTACTACACCAACTTCCCCGCCACTGCCATCTTCTTGATCCAATGTCCCAACAGTCCCAGTATCATCGGATCCACAATACGTGCTCTTTTGTAAGGAAGCCAAGGGCCATGCTACTGGAGAGGATACCCTCTTCCTTTGTACATCATTGTCATTACCACTAGTAGCAGTGCTCTTTTGTAATGACGCAATGTGCCAGGCGGCAATACTGTCTCCCCTGCCATCTTCAACTGATGCTGGCCATTCTTCAAACCCGCTTCCACAACTTGGTGTCATTCCAACACTGCCGATAGAGTCTTCTTGTTCAACACCAGCAGATGGATCAAGAGTATCGTTGTTGTTGTTGTTGTTGCTATTATCGATAGCAACCGCAGCGGTATCTTCTGCATCATCACCATCGTCCACCACCACGTCTTCTCCTTCTCCAGCACCATAGTTAGCCAAGCTCTCCCAATATGCCACCATTTCCTTCACTCTTGGTACCTCTCCTTCCGGGACATTGGTGATTGTCAATCCCAAATGACCAGTCACGTTCACCATAGGGGAGCATGTCTGACTATTATAGGTAGATTCAGGAGTAGGCATTGGTGTTGTTGTTGGTACTCCACCACCACCACCACCATTCTGAATACTAGTACTAGGTGTGATGGCAGTACCAGCAAACAATCCAGCAAATGCTACAACTCTTCTTCTCTCCTCTGTATTCTCTCCAACAATATACGCATTGGCATTGTTGGGAGGAGAAAAAGGAGGAGGAGGAGTAGCAGCATTAGCAAGGATATCAAAATAGTCAATAGTGACTCTACTGGCTTCTTCTCCTGGAGGAAGATTCATTTGTTGAGAGAAAGGTGAGCATTCCATGCACTTGTATGGTGTCATGGTATCATCATCATTGTTAGTAGTTAGGGTGGTAGTTCCAGTGGATGCTGCAACATCTTGCGGCTGCACCTCTTCTTCTATTTCTTGTGCTTCTTCTTCCTCGTGGTTGGCTTCGTTTCTATTTCCAATGATATGCACACCATCGTCAATCTCTCCAACAGCAGCGGTTGCAACAGGACTCTGCATCATTGCAATTCTACCAACAGCAGTACTAGTAGGAATGGGGCTCATCAACAAATGAGCGTATCGTGTCAGCAGAGGACTCACACCACCACCACCTCCAGCAATACTATTAGTACCATATGGGCTCATCATCAACATGGGTGACAAGGGAGCCAACAAATCTCCACCAGCCAACACACTTCTTGCTTCTTCAACGGCCAACCTCAGTGCATGGTTTTCTTGCTCCAGTGCATGTGTTTTTGATTGCAGCAAACGGTCAAGGATATCTAGTTGGTTTTGAGATATAGCCAGTAAACGGCGACTTGGAGTAGTAGATGATAAAGCTCCACCACCATCCTGATTATGATTGCCAGCAGGATACATGCTGTCATCCAAGTTGACCAATATTTGGTGAACATTCTGCAGACTAGCTGCCAGCCTTGTCATTGGACTAGCAGCCATCATCTCACCACCATCAATGATGGCCTTATAATCATCGTCCCCACCATCACCATTGTTACTATTACTATTCCTTTCGGCTTCAAGCACAGCAATATGCTCCTCTGCTCTCATCAACTGCTGCTGCAACTCTTCCAGCTGACCAGCTACATCTTGTTGACCATGTGTTGCTTGTGCCAGCAGTACATCCGCTGCTTCTAGCTCCTCTACCAGTGCGGATCTTTCTTTGTCGTACATGACGACCATGGCTTTAAATTGCTGTGCCAGGGCCTTGGCATCAGCTACAGTTTGGAGTCTAATAGCTTCTGCTTCTGCACTCCATGTGGGTTCTTGAGATATCAAGGCTGCATACTCACCACCATTATTAATGAAATTATTTTTCTCAATGTTAGCAGTACATGTAGCTACTAATTGCTCAGCAAGGAGCTGCAACTCAGCCCTCAGCTGATCACGCTCATCTTCCAACACATCAGCTTGATGTTTTACCCTGCCCAAGTCACCCGCTGCATTCCACAGCTGCCTGAGCTCGTTCCTTGCTGGTATATCCAGAGCATCTACCAGTCCACGACGCGCTATCCATTTGCTGACTGTTCCGCATCCCAGTTGGGGAGTAGTTGCCTCCATACCACCTGATGAAAATAATGATGCTGGTGAAGCTTCAGGATGTAAGGTGGCTGCTAATCCAGCCGCTAAAGATATACTGCCTTCTTCTTCTACTGCTGCTGCTGTATTGCCTGTACTAACGGTACCATCGCTCATCAGGTCTAGTGGGGTACATTCAACTGGTGATTCTGGAGATCCTTCCAATGGCGCTGCTGGGGAGAAGATGAATGCGGGTTTGTGCAATAAAACAGGCGAGGCGACATCGTCTAGGTTCTGTTGAAGATGATGCAACATTGCTGAGAATGGATTGGCTGCATTATTACCATCCACGACTACTTGATTTTTCTCTCCTGTCTCCTCCTCTACAATTACCACTCCTTCTCCTTGTATTTGTGGAGCAATGGCTGCAGGTCTTGATGTTACTTCCTCTTCTCCTTCTTGTACACCAGCCATCATCATTTCTTCTTTTTTCTCTTCTTTTAGGTCTCTACCTGCCCCTAATCCAAATGAGAATGATGATGCTGACTTGGCCTGTTGTTGTTGTTTTTGTTGAGAGACAGATGACGACACCCATGCAGTGCCTTGCTCAAGCCATTCCGCCATTGAAACTCCACTATGCTGTTCTTCTCCTCCATCACTACTACTATTATTATTTTTAGTGTTGTCAGCCACTATGTGACTTCCTACAGTCACATCATCTTCTACTACAATAGCTGCTGCAACTGAGGGACAAACTACTACTACTCGTTCTTCTTCCTCAGCTTGATGTTGGGGTAGAGGTGACGTACTGTTGCTGCAAATTGAAGAAGAACCTATATGCTCAATCATCATACCACCGTCCTGATGCTTCTTGTGTACATCAGCAGCCTTCTCAATAGCACCAGCATCGTAATGCACCAACATTGGAGACAACACATCAACCAATCCACTACCACTACCATCACCTTCTTCTCCATCTCCGCCTCCTCCTCCAGGCTCTGGTGTCAAATGCTGAGGCCCAGTTCTCAGGTATGACTCCACCGTAGCCATCAGTCCCTGGCCCCCAGGTCCCATAAAGGCCATGAGGCCAGGTTGCATCACTGCAGCTGCTGTTTGATGGGGAGCTGCAATGTTGGGACCTCTGTTCCATCTGTTGTTGTTATTGTTGTAGTACAATTGACCGACATTGATGTCGTCAAAGCTGGGTTCAGGGGAAAGTTCCTGAGGTCCTGTTCTGAGGTAGGAGTTGACCAGCTCTCTGACACCTTCAGGGATGTGACGGGGGGATTTGGCTGCGAGTTGTGCCAGGATGGCATACATCTCTGGTGTTGGTGGAGGAGCATTGTTACTGCTGCTGCTGATGTTGTTGATGCTGATACTAGCTGTAGTGGCAGCAGCATATACTGCTGGTGCCCTATGAGTGGCATCTGCCGGCATGAGACCCAGTGGATTGGTGGAGGAACGGAACCAGGCGTCAACGGAAAGCGAATGATTGGGGGTGGTGGTATGTGGCATTGCTGTTGGATGGTGTTGGCTCTCACCATCATTATCATTATCATTAGTACCTAATTCTGTATCATATCCTGGGTTGGTATACGATTGTGTATATTCTTTTGGAGCAGCACTCTCCTCCTCCTGTTCTTGCTGTAGCAGAGAGGGAGGGCTGAGTAGAGAGGCGGCCAAGTTGCGTGGTTTGATCACATCTTCTTGAACAGGCGAGTCTGCTGTAGCCGCTGACGTGATGACAAGCTGAAGAGGAGGAAAAGCCTTTGGGATCCTACTGCTGCTGCTGTTGTTGTTGTTGTTTTTTGGCCTCTGGAGCTTGGTGGGGAGCTGGTTGCTGTGGCAGACTGAAACGGGTGGCAGTTGAGTTGCGGTGTTGAGACGAGGAATGAGAGAGCCGGTGGTGGAACGGGGTGGATTCTCCGGATCACCAGTTATGTTGATTTTTGTGGTGGAGTTGAAGGTGTTGACGCGCCTGAGGTTGGGTTTATTGACAAATGCACCGTTGTTCGTGTTTGGCTGAGATAATTGCTGCAATTTGCCATCGCTCCATTGTGACTTGAAATTGTTAGGACTGATGGGACTCAATGGAGACCTTAAGCTTCCACGTTCGCTATTCATGAAGCCTTATATCCTGTAGCTGTGGGGAGGAATGGGAGTTTTGGTGAGAATAACAACTCCAAAGTGTCAGGTTTGTTGAATTATAGCGGTTGAAGTATAAACAACAGCCAGTTTGCCAGCACATCGCAAAATGCATGAGTAAAGTCTTGACATAGAAGCATCAATACATAGAACATTACTCCAAGGCTAAACTTACCAGGTAAATGCGATTCTTTTTCTTTCAACCCAGAAAGTGCATATCAGGGCTAACAAATACCATTCTAGATAAGTTGAATCTCGACAATACCTATTTCTTATTCTGAAAATATGTTGCCCACATCTTCCCAACTCCGCCCTTTATGCTCATCTGTTGCCTCTCATTTGCAAAAGCATCGCCCCGACGCTCCGCTCTCATCATCGAGCTCCATCATCAGCCTGAGGCTTGCCACCATGCGTGCTGTAATTGAGCCTGAAATGCAGATTGGTGTATAATTCAATGAATCAACAGTATACGCATATAAAAACCAAATCATAAGTTAATACTTTGACTTGTACAAAGAGCCACTGATCAATTAGGATCACTTGCCCCATTTATTTCAGCCTCCAATTCCTTCCACAAACCAAGCATGCATCGATCATCCTCCATACGCCTTCTCACTAGATTACTACACACCAACACCAACACACGATTAGCCTTGAACGACGCCCCGCCACTCATAAACTCCTTTGCCGCTCGGTTTTCTTCGACCCGTTTAGCCCAGAAAGACAATGACACCACATCACACCAACAACAACTCAAAACCAATATCAAACACGAGCAGCCTCTAGACACACCTCCAGACTTTTTCTACGAAGCACCATTCAGAGTCTCAGTCAGAAGACTCAAAATTCTCAGTCTGTTCAGTTGCGCTTGTGCCATCTTTGGCGGCCCCGTCATCGTCTTCCTCGACCAATCCGCTGCCCTCTCCGCCAAGATCTCCCTCGCCGCCGCCCTCAGCAGCTTCGGCATCCTCACCACTGGCATCCTCCACTGGTTTACCAAACCATATCTACAAAACTTATCCCATTGGAAGGCAACTGATACAGTAGAAATCACAGCATTGAACGTGCTTGCCAAACCAAAAGCAATACGATTCAAGGTTGGGGAAACGACAGAGCCTAAATCAGTGCACCCATTGACTTCCTTTGAGATATATGGCAAGTATTATTTTGTAGACCCTGATAATTTTAGGAATAATGAGCTGTTGGAGAGAATGGCACCTGCTCAGATGGAAGAGTATAGAGCTAGACAGGCTTCTATTGCCCAGGCTATCGAGGAGAATAAGCAGAGAGAGATCAAAAGAAAGGAAGGCATGAAAATGAAATGAGAGGAGATATGCTGATATTATTACGGGCAAGTAGTTAATATAATATTATATTTACAATAGTTAGATGGCTAGTTAGATTTAACAATATGTGCTCCTATAGTACTACCGGTATATATATATAATCTGTACAGTTCTACTTTTCTCTCTCATCAAAAGTCAAAAGACATTTGTTTACTATGTACCACATTTCTTTACCCAGAAGTGGCTAATTTCCTAAGTTTTGCATCTGCTCTCTGTGAATTCTCCAGAGCTTCTTTAGCCTTCTGAGCCTCAACAACATCCCCAGCAGCCAATGCTGCCAAGTCTGCTCTAAATCTACTATCAGATGGCAGGGGATCTGGATCGGGCTGCCAATGGAAGGGCACATCGTCAGAAACTGTCCAGAACCTGTCATCTTCCCAATCTAGGAAAGACAGCCAATTGCCTGTACAGGAAGCCACTGGTTCCCACACGATGTTGTTTCTGTCGTCGTCGTCACTGCCACTGCTGCTGTTGGGGGCAGTAGTTAGGAGGTTAAATGATTTGGAGAGCTTTGAGAAACCCATACTGCCGCTCCATGATAATGATGATGCTTGTGCTTGTGATGAGGGTGGTTTTCCAATACTGCTTCTAACTGGGCTGTTTTCATCACTCCCTGATGCGCCCACTGTCACCATTCTCATCAATTTACCCTGAACAGCATCAGATCTCGCCAACATCGACCCAGCAGGTGCCCCCTCCACTTTCCCAAAATGCACCTCTGCTTTTAATCCATTCACTGCATCAGTAAACACAGCTTTCCCTCCTATTTCAGCCCTTGGAGCACCTCCTCCAAGCAGTCCTTTTATTGAATAGAAAGGGTACTGTATCTCTATAATTCCACCATCAGCAAACCGAAGAGCGCGGTGCCCTTTTGCTGCCGTCTTAATCCCATTTGTTTTATATGCAACAGATGGCTCCGACTGCCCTTCAAACAAATACTTCCCCCCTTTTCCAATCAATTGGAAAACACTTATAGGCGGATGATGTGACACCTGCTCTAAATACACCCGGCTCCCATCTGGAAGAGAAGCCTGCCACGTTTCCCCCAAAATGGGGTTGAATGGTTTCTGAAATCGAGACAGAGCTAGATGGAATCCAGCGACAAGGTATGTTATCACCCATTTCATTCGCAACTCAGGGTCATCTGAAGTCTCAGCTGCTCTATCTAGGAAGTAGGGAAATACCCAGGGGTCAGCTAGCTTTTCTAAGTAGGATCTTGGTTCAAACATGGCTACGGGGAGGGAGAGTTTTAGGAGATCAAAGTTGCCTGTTAGAAGGTTCTTTCCTATGCCCTTCATAACTTCGACAATAACTCTGTGATATTTTGGGTGGGGGTGGGGGGGTTAATATGTAGAGGTGAGATTATTGGTATGAGATGGAGAGTGCTTTGGATGATGTCTCCTCCACTATTGCTGCTGGTAGAGAGAAGAACCCGACTGCATACTGTTTGCTACCCCCTTCTATACGTACCCTCTTTGTTTTTCTATTAAGTTTTGGTCTACACATCCATATCCTCCGTCTTCATGTGCATGTTCGTGTAAATGTGCCTGTAATATGTAGGATGGTGGGGTTTGGGAGAGAGGAAGAAGGAGTCAGGAAAAATGTTGGTTGGGTCGGGGTGGTGTGTGTGTGTGGGGGGGGGGGGGGGGGGGGGG
>Ga0114919_10000265_pt1 | contig 38306 bp, 36 predicted proteins | sample BlataG_FD_88682 | JGI IMG/M metagenome (GOLD analysis project Ga0114919, IMG submission 88682) | Deep subsurface microbial communities from Black Sea to uncover new lineages of life (NeLLi) - Black_00105 metaG | ecosystem: Environmental > Aquatic > Marine > Oceanic > Sediment | place: Atlantic... | reverse complement strand
GGAGGGCGCCGAGCGCAGGCGGCCCGCCCCCCACGCCCCGGGCGAAGCAAAGAGAGGGAGGGGGCGACCCCCCCACCCCCCCCCCCCCCCCCCCCCCCCAACATCCACATTCCACGCCAAAACATCACTTCTCCCTTGCCAGTGCAGTCAACAACAGACTCACCCTCCCAAAGCAATGCCTGACCTCCTCCACCACTCCCTCCTTCGCCTCCTCATCTAATCCCCTCCCATATTCATTCACTGCCTCCATAAACATCTCCAGTGGCTGCTGCCTCCTCTTCTTTCCATCACCTCCATCATTATCATCATCATCATCATCAAAGTCTTCATACGCAGCCAGGGCCCCCATATTGAATAAATTCAACTTCTCAGTAGCAGCTGCACCTATCCTCATCCCACTTGTAAGGAATATCAGGTGTATTAGATATGCATTAGCAAATAACTTTAGTTCTATGTTTTGCCTTTCTTCCTTGGTTTCAGCTGCAGAGTACCGTTGACTCAGAGATTGTAGGTATTGACTGTATCCAACTGCATTAGGCCCTCCTCCTCCCCCTAAAGAAGTAGTACTGAAGGTTGTTGTAGTAGTAGTAGTAGTAGTAGTATTAGATCCATCTTTATTGTTATTTATATGTATATTGAGTTTATCTATATCGTGTTGTAATGCTTTGCTTCTAGAAAGATGTTTCAACAAGGCTTTGCTGAATGTTGCCAGAGCAGTAGTGGTAGATGATGTTGTTGAAAATGATGATGATAATGATGACGGTGTGCTATTTTTGTTATTATTTGCTTCATAATCAGCAGTATTGCAGCTTTTTTCCTGCCTCAAAACCGATTCTGTATATTTATTCAAGCTGGTGTCTACAGCTACATGTACTGTGAGAAGGTCTGCCAAGTATTGCATGTAATGTTGAGGTGCAAAGGCCCACTTTTCAAAGGGAGGTAGAGGGGGTGTGTTTTTGGGCTGTGCCACTGATAATGCTCCTTGAGATTGTAAGGTTTCTAGTCTCCTTGCTAAGAATTCATGGAATTGTTGTTGATTGGGAATGAACGCAGAAGTACGAGTGGTATTCGTTGTAGTGCTTGTTTGTTGTAAGACTTGAAGAGAACCAAGATCATCTGGTTGACCACCTCCCCAGTCTTTGACTTTAATAAAGTCTACTCTACCCTGAGATGCTTCCTTGGGGTTTATTGGTCTGGCTGTTTCTACAAGCTTGACAGCTTTCTTGATTGCCTGTTGTAGTTTAAAGGAATGGGGTAAGGGTGGTGGTGGAGACGTCAGGAATGTGTGGTGATGTTGGGCATTCTTTACATGCTTACTTTGTCGTCGTTGGCATCTATACCGAACCCCTTTTGCGTCTTAGATCTTGAAGAGTTTGCTTTATCCCCTGGTCTTCCGAAACCTTTGCCAGAGCACTGGATTATTAATCTTTCCATTCTTTCATCCACTTTTATTTCCACTTTATCGAGAGAAAGTAGATCGGATCAACAGTTTAAAACCATAACTCTCTATGCTTTGCAAAAAAGAAATCACTAGGTAGACTCAAAAATGGTAGAAGAACAAGGATTTGGAGCAGGGTGGGAGATGGCCGCCTCTTCTCTCTCACACATCTTCGACCTCCTTCAACCACCTCCCACCAACACATGCTCACCTCTATACGGATACGCCTCTGGTATCCTCGCCTCTCTCCCATGCAACTCTCTATAACACCCATCACACCAAAAATAAGGCGTATGGTCGGCCATCACATCATTATATGTTACTCTCGTAGCCACCTTTGTTCCACATACTTCACATTCCTTTCTAGGCATTCGATGGCCAGCAGGGCCACTTTGAAATGGGTAGTGGCTGACAAATGGTGGATCCACCTGTTGATCAAACTTTCGAATATCTTTGAATATTAATAGATGTTCACATCCTCCCGAGTGGCAATACACATATTGTTGTAAAGCTGAAGTACTATCACCACTACTACTGCTGCTGCTGCTACTGCTACTGCTGATGTTACTACCAGCAAGGCGCAGGTAGAGATCTCCAAAAGTGGTATGTTGCATTGGTGCTGTTGAAAAGCTGGTAGTCAGAAAGGTAGTGTCCCTGTCCCTAGACCCTGGTGGAGGATGAGGAGGTGCTTTGATGCCATGTTCAGCAGCATGTCGTCTCAAAGGTTCTGAGTAATCAATGGACCCGGGCGATCTTGTGTCATTGTAAAACACGCCTTCAATGTAGAAGTAAGCAGATGCTTGAATTCGTTCAAAATCGCTAGCCATTCCAAGAACAGACTCTTCTTCTCTTCTTCTTTCTTCAGTACTATTAGTAGATCTGACTTGGTTGCTGCTTTCCTGAATCAGAGCCTGCAGGTTTTTATCAGTCACACATATAATGGCGTCTCTAAGAGCAGTCAGTGGTTGGCTTGCTAGTACCAGGTACTCTTGAGCTACCAAGTGAGGTGCAGTTGGAACTCTCAGTTCTATTTTCAATACCAAATCATTATCCAAGACATTATTACTAGTTTTACTATGGATAAAGGGAGATGGCCGTGTGGTTGAAGATGCAGGCTGTTGATCTGGGTTGTTATTGTCGTCGTGGTTCTGCTGCCTTTGATGGTTCCCAACAAAAGCTGATTGTTCTCTTGTATGTGTAGCTGCCTCTTTCTTAAGTATCTTAATGCGTTGCAGTTCTCTATTCCTAATTTTGACAGAATGTGTGTCTCGAGAATCATCAACTGGAGGCAGAGTTGAAAGTGTTTTCAAAGATGCAGCCGCAGCTGACTTTTGTTGGTGTAACATATCTTTGACTTGGCTGACTGCATCTGCATAGGCATGTATAGTGTATGCTCTCTCCTCAGATGTTCTATACTGAGGATGAAGTGCATTTGGTACATGGGGTGTGGGGTTGATGATGGGTTTTAAATCGGCGAGGTGGTGTTCCTCGGTTTTGAGGCGGAGGTCGGAGCCATGGATTGAAGTGATTGGCTGAGGAGGGAGAAGGGAGGTTGCTCGTTCGTTGAAATTGGAGAAGGTAGAAATTAAATCTGACACCTTGAAGGGTTCTGTCTGTGCCACAGTTTGGAGGTGTAGTTGCGTCACACAGTGGTCCATGATCGAATCTCTTTGCTCAATTAATCTATTGAAAGGGAGTGTCAAGAGGTACGCTGATTTTGACAATTCATATTTCAATTAAAAAACAATCCACTACAGTCGCATGAAAATGACGGAATATGTTTTCCGATGCCCCTTCAATTCCAAATTCATCCTGGTTGACCTCTGCCACTGTAACGAACTGAATCCCTTCGGACTTGATGTTTTAAAAGTAATTATTCCTTCCTTGCTTATATCTCTTTACAATGCTGTCTACACATATTATAGAAATTGAACATACATACCAATTTAATTATCTTCAGGGAGGGACTCACCGCTGATTGAGAGAGGCGGGCGGCATTTTCCCTTGTCCTGCCATTTTCATCACGACCTTTTCCAGCTCTCCACACACCTTTTCTTCTCTACACCTACACCTATGCATTACTTGTACTACAGCATCTAAGCTCATACATTCTCTACCTCCAGACCCATATTCTCTGGGACTAAAATAGTTCTTCTTCACGTCATAATCATCTGAAAACAATGCAGCAGTGTCGTTCAATCTCATCAGCTCCATTCCACTTTTGCTTTTTGTGCCGTTAGAATTAAAAGCCCCATCTTCTTCCTCCTCCTCCTCCTCCTCCTCCCTCTTATCATTTTCCCTCCCTTTTTTCAAGGTTGCCCATATGTTTGTGTTGTATCCAAATGATGCTCGAAATGATCTAGGATCGAGGCCCTCTGGTAACGACTGACAACCAAATATCACAGCTTTTCCCCTCCCTGCCACCTCCATCACTTCGCTAGGCATGGGGCATCCCAACACTCCATCGCTCAGACGCTTTGAATCTTGTATATCATATTTTAATGATGCAGCAGTGACTTGTTTCATCAATGGTAGTGGCTTGTCCCAATCTCCTGAATCCAATCCCCACCCCACATGACCGATTTGATAGCCGCCGCCGCCGCCGCCGCCACCGCCGCCACCACCTTCATCTTCTTCACCTTCATCATCACTACTACTATAATTATTACTGTTCGACAACAAGGACAACAACATCTCCCCATGAGCCCGATGCAACTCCCAGTTTCCATTCCTCTCAGCAACGCCTGGACTATATTCCATTATGATATTCTCCACTCTACGTTGCTTTAACAACCAGTCTCCCCCACTTCTCACAACATACGGCTCATACCCTTCGACATCTACTTTCAAGATCAACACATTTTCATCAGCCATCATCACTGTATCCAATCTCTCTGCCTTGCGAGTAATGTGATCATAGTCACCATCATTAGGTACTGCAGGATCAATATTCATTCCTCCTACTCCTGCAGTACCCCAGATACCTCTGTTGGGTACTACGATAGTCAGCTCCTCACCATCTGTCTCCCCTACTACCGCTTCTCTCAATTCTATACGGTGTACCAGCTGACTTCTGATCATGCCATACTTGAAAAATGCTGCAAAATAGGGGACCGGTTCCCAGGCTACTACACGACAACCCATGGCTGCAGACATTAAGGAATACATACCGAAATTAGCTCCTACATCCAGTACCCTGGCTCCATCTTCATCTTCATCTCCAGGAAAAGATGTACAGCCATGTTTCATTATTTGGTACCAAATCTTTGCTAAATCCTTCTCGTGAATGCGCTGAGAAAACATATGTTGACTGACATCTACGTCTAAAGTAGGATCAGTAAATCCTAGGTAGAAAGGAGGTATAAGAAGAGTAGTAGCAGGAACAGAAGAGTATGCAGTACTGTTGGTACTACCTGAACTGGTAGAAAGGGGAATGTGATGAGGAAAATCAACCATGGCTGTATTGACTGTGAAGTTCCTTGCTATTATTTCTCTGATTGGACGTTCCTTGACCCAATGAGGAGGTCCTTGGAAGGACCATTCTCCACAATCTGAGCAGTCTGTGCCCAGGTCACAGGTAACTGGGACGATGGTGGATAATGATGATGCCGTTGACGTGTGCGTTGTGTCGGTGTTGTTGGCCCGCTTGGTTGTGCGACCGTCATTACAGATGCCATTGTTTGCTTCTGGACAGGAATCGTCGCATATGAATATCTTCGTGGATGTGCCTCGAATCCAGGGGGGGTGTCTTCCAGGAGGAAGGGTAGTAGATGGAGAAGAGGTAGAAGAGGAGGGATTGGCCTTGTCGGCGAGGCGAGACGATTGCGAGCGATGGGGAAATGTGGGTGATCGTGACCCAGTGGCAGGATTTCCCAAATTGCTCTTCTCTAGACCATACTTGACAACATTGAAGAACAAGAGTGCATATATCGTCCATAATAACAGCCGAATTCTCGCAAACCGGATTGTTTTCCTCTGGCGATCAGATGCAACAAATCGGACCATGTTGGCTAACAAAAGGGGTCTTAGGAGAAACTGTACTCATGAAAAACCATCACCACATACAATGCAAATTCAGAAAATAATAAAACCAATGCAGATGCCGGGCTATATAAAGAAGAAGGAATGGCATGGCGACTAAAAGAGTACTTGTAGGGATAGAAAGGTGCAGAAAGGTGCTGTAGAAAGAGGAGCTGAGTAGTAGCATGGGGGTTGGTCACACAAAACCCTCCGAAAACAACAAACATTGTTACAACCAATGGATCAATTCACAAAATAAGCGCCTCCAACAAATAAAAGGCCACTCATCTGCGATATGAAAGTAATAAAGCACAATTTCGTCAAGGCTAAATTCTCCCGATCATCTTCGACCAGTTATTCCCCTTGTATATGCCTCCAAGGCGCACATTGCATCCTATCTAAAGGACTTGTACACCACACTCTCAAATCCGAGATCCGAAACCGCAGAAGAAGGCTTCCACTCACTGCTGCTCACCCCTCTTCTTCCGACGACGACAACAACAACAACAACAATAATCCTCTTCCCTTCGTTGAAACCGATTATTATAGTGCCTCTCTTCAACTCGTCCAAGGCAATTTTAACAGCCCCTCAGCCATACCCTATGGCCACCTCCTCCTCATGAGAGAGGCCAAGGATGGTCTCATCGAGGATCAAGAACGAGCTCTCCTCTTGTCCATCGGGGGTGACGTCCTTCAAGCAATTGCGCTCCTCATGCAAACCCCGGAGGCCTCTGCTCCAAGACCAATGTCTCTGGATTTATTATGGAAAGTGTTAGAGAGAGGTCAGCAAATTAGTAAAAGAGATTGGAAGCTACTACGTATTGCGATAGTAGATTTACAAAACAATACCTTTTATGGACGACTGTTCTTTGGTGATCCAACAACTGGAGTAGCAGTTTGGGATTGCGATTGTCGACCTTCAGACGCTATCTGGCTGTCTTTAAAGAGTAAGTGTCGCATATACATCAAGAAAAGTGTGTGGGATGCTAATGCAACTCCACTCAGGGAATTAGCTCAGCAACAAGGTGATGGTGATGAAGGAGGCACTGCAGCAACAGGAGGAGGAAGGAGCTCATCCTCATCATCGCAAGAATATGCCGAGGACCCATTCACAACCAACCCAGCAGAATTTAAGATTAATAGCACTAACAGTAGTACATTACCAGGAAGTGACATTCCTCTTGATCCAATGGACCCAATGGCTGTCATGATATCAATCAAACCACACGATGCGGAGATTCTTAAACGACTCAAGATGGAAATGAGGGTGGCTCTGAAGGACGAAGACTTTGCTGCAGCTGCTCGGCTGAGAGACCATCCATTCATGAAGCAGCACGTCAAGGCAGTGATATCTGAGCTAAAGGGGGAGATAGAAGAAGCATCAGAAGCGTGGAGCAGGCTTGATCGAGCGGTGAGAAAGTATGAAGAGAACGGTGTGGTGGAGATGGAAGAGGAATCTTAATGAAATGAAATAGAGGCTGGTTGTTGGTGTATTAAAAATGGTAGAGGATTAGGTTGTATACATACTGGGTGTATATTTTGTATATTTGGAGAGCCAGTGGGTGACTATGTTTGAAGATGGTGATACGTATAACGAGTGGGTTGGGGTGGGGTGGGGGGGAGGGGGGGTATTCCTTGTGCATTTCATGGCTGTGATACTATAATGAATGGGGAAGCACAATCTATACAATGCAACAAAGAGTCGTCTCAACGGCGGCTATCGACGGATTTCATAATGCCTTTCATAATGGTGCTTCATTGCTCTTCACTCACTGTGATGCATCCTCTCTCTCTCTCTCTCTCTCTCTCTCTCTCTCTCTCTCTCTCTGTGTGTGTGTGTCTCTCTCTCTCTGTCTCTCTCTCTCTGTCTCTCTCTCATCTGCCACACTCACCATGCTCTTTTAGTGAGCTAGCCTCCACCCTACAAAAGTAACTACTGCATTGCATCCAACAAGTCACCCACGTGTATCACCTCCTCCTCCTCCCCTATCTTCCTCTCCTCGTTCCCTCTGTTCACCACTAAATCCTCAAAACTAGCCCTGAACACTTCCCCATGGTTCCCATCTGATCTTCCCATCATATCAGCAAACCTGTACAATTCTTGAAGACTCCATGGCCCTCTTGCATCACTGCCTATAGTGGCAATACCTGCTCCTTCATTGTCATGTTGATTGATGTACCACTCCCTTTCTTCAACATTCTGGACGAGAGATTTGTATTTGATTTGCTTGGCTTTTTCTACAGCTATTTTCTTTTGGATATGAGGCAGTGCCATAGTCATGGCTTCATATTCATATTCATCATCTTCTGCTTCCTCTTCTTCTACTTTCTCCTCCTCATCCTCCTCTTGCTTCTCCTTGCCTTCATCTCCTTTGTTCTTCTTTTTCTGAGATTCTAATTTCTTCTCCTCCTTCTTATGATCCTGCACTGCTCCCAGCACTTCATCTTCTTCCAGTTGCTCATCTGCCTCCTCCTTCTCCTCCTCCTCTTTCGTTACCTTCTCCCCCACCACCTTGTTCAGTGCCTTGACTTTCTTTTCATCATTTTCACATTGTTGCATGTAATTATCACCTTCAGCCTCCAGCTTCTCTGTTATCTTCTTCTTGCCTACTGTCATACCTTTAGACGTATGTTTGGAACACAGGTTGCAAAACCAGCCACCAATGGTCCATCCACCTCCCTCTACTGTCTGCTGAGGAGGCCTCAGACAGTGAGCATGTCGGGCTCCTGTGCAGCCATAGACATAATTGTCACAGTAGAAGAGACTTAAGGCCATACCATCACAACCACAGATCTCACAATTTAAGTCTGCTTCCTGCATGTGGCTAAGATTGTGGTTGTTGTTCTTGCCTGGTTGTTCAGTCATGATGAGAGTGTTGAGAATTGTCGGTGGGATTGTTGATTTGCTACTCTGCGACTGTAGTCAGCTCCCTGGTTAGAATGAGACTTTAGAAAATGCATCTTGCTAGAGTGTCCAAGGTTAGATCGTACGGCATTTGGATCTATGACCAGGTTTGGTATTTGGACAGATTTTGCTTTTGAGGAAGATCAATTCAAGTGTTTTAGAGCGAGACCCACGTTCGAAGTCTGATGAAACTTGTACAAGACCCACTTGAGAATCTCAACATTATGTATGAAACTTAACTCAGTCATCGGGCTCGCCATTCTCCCAACTTTTCACTCCTCCCTTCCTTGTTTACCCGCTTGAGCTCCCAACGTTCCATGCTGCATCCCCCCCCACCCCCTTCAGTATCAGAGTAACTGCAAGTGCAAGTGCACCATTATCTTTGTCATCCTGTGTTTCTTACTCAAAATCAATTTAAACGCTACAAATCAAAGAAATACTAGGTTCATATAAACAAAGCACACCTGCAATGCATTCCATCACCTCTGTCATCACAACAGAGGCTTGGAATATCTATTAGAATTCATTTAAAAAAAAACAAAAACACAAGTATCCACGGATCCAAATGAACAGACAAACAAAAAACAGCCCCACCCACCCATCTCTGTAGTCCTTACCAACACCAATTGTCAATAATACCTTGCCATGAGAACTTCCAGTCAGTTGTAATAGTTATAATAATGATAAAAGTCATGAATGGGGGGGAAGAGACAAACATGGGAAAAGAATAACTCCTCCTCCTCTTCATTGCCACTGTCAAATCAACCTCAGTCGGGTATATACACACAACATAAACATACACAGTTTTACCAACCTTTCTTCTTTTTCTACAATCTCTGTAATGAGAGGGGTGCCCAATTCCCTACCCTCTCCTCCATAGCCATCGCCATCAATCACATTATAATGCTGCCCCTGGAAACAACACAGACAGAGAGTCCACCAGCTCCCTCAACTTGAACTTCTCTCTAATTAGAGGTCTCACGTCATCAGCACGCGCCACATCTTCAAGAAAGGGAATTAACTTCAACAACTCGTCATCATCATCATCATCGTACCAGCTCTCTATGGGCACTCCATTGTCAAGTTGGAATCCAAATGCTTGCGGAGAGTTGTCAACTATAAGAGTGTGCGCTAGATCTCTGCCCAGCACTGTTAGATCTTTCAAATAATTCCCCTCCCAGAACACACAAGAATCTCTGTACACTCTGTGTCTGATGTGCTTGCCTTGTGGGTCGATTATGTCCAGCAGTTGCTCTGCATATACTTTTTGACTGGCCGTGAATACAACAATTTCAAATAATTTAGAGGCTCTTTCCAAGAAAGTGTGGAGATGTGGTCGTTGGCGTACCATCACCAGGTGCTTTGTTTGACCAACCTCTACGGGGAAGGTGAAATCTGCTTCTACATAACCTTCTAGGGTACTGTGAACCAAGGTTTCATCCAAATCCAGTACCAAAGTCTTGGGTTTCTTGACACTACTGAATCTTGTGACCCTTCTCGTAGTATGTTGATGAAGCTGGAGCTGGTGATTATGATTGTGATGCTGGTGGGTTGGAGGTGGTAAGAGAGGCTCTCTTACTTCAGTCACACAGTGCTCCAGGGGGGGGAGGGTCTTGATGAATAGGTACGGATCAAAATCAAAACATTCTTCTTCCACCTCCTCTTGCTGCTGCTGCTGCTGCTGCCCTTCTCTTGTTGTCTCCATCTCCTCGTCCCCTTCCCCTTCATCCTCCTCCTCCCCTTCATCCTCCTCTTCATATTCTTCTAGTTGAGGAGATACAGGAGAGTGAGCCAGTGGATCAGGGGAATGCACAGCCAAGGGATGAGCAATCAAACCATTACCACCTGGGAGGAGGTGTCGTGAGGAGAAAGGTGGGCCCAGTGATGCTTTATTGTTGGGCGTAACTGCTATTCCTGCTCCTGCTCCTGCTCCTCCTGCTGTTGTTTTGGTAGGAATAACTGCTGCTTCACTGAGGTCTGAGCAAATAGCCACAGTCCCCGATGATTGATCTATTGATGTTTGTTGGTGTAGTTGAAGATATTGCTGTTGATCAATTGGAGGAGTGACTGGTCTATTTAGGAGAAGAGCGTTGATCATGCCATCTTGATGGTGAGATGGTAAGATGAAACTCCCACTACCACTTGGAAGGTGGTTATGATGAGGTTGATGTGGATGGTGCTGATGGGCTGGATCATCACCGACTGTCCATCCTGGAGAGAACAAGTCGCCTGTCTCTGTTTCATTATTATTCTCAGCCGCTGCAGCTGCAGCAGGAGGTTCTTCTTGTTGTTGAAGATCTACTACTGAAGCTTTTTTGGATTTCTTTGTTTGTGCAACTGCGAGTTCCACTGCCTTGGATGTGGTGATGCCCGTCTTGCGCTTACGGATGGAAGAGGTGATGAGGGCAGCGTCGGCATCCTTGGCTTTCAGCGTTGCTGGGTCTCTAGGGTTAGTCTGCACCATATTGTTTTATACAGATGAAGATAGAACTGTAAATACAGTGTAGTCACTCAATTGTGTATAATTGAGGAAATGAAACGGGGCCTGAGTCTGTGTAAGCAAAGAGTGAGAGGCGGCGGCAAGAGAGAGAAACGGGGAGCCTGCGAGAGGTAGATCACAAGGGAAGTATGGATTGTTAGACAAGGTGTCGAGAATTGCTCGAATTTTGGGACCATTCTACTATTGATGGAACAATGTAGCAATTAGAACCATAAATGACGTCGGAAAAGGGTGTTATACCCTCAAATGAGCCATTGTCTGACTATATACACTTCAGATAATCCGACCTAAAGCCCCCAATTAACGCCATGAATTGCAGTGAATTATCACACAGATCAACCTGGAATCTTTAAACGATGAAGCGTTGCTGTTCTAAGGCCTTGTTGACCGATGGTGAATCTACAAATCCATCTTTCCCCAATGTGACGACGTCTCAGGTACGCTAATTGCGTTATTTTTAATACAACTAGTGTTCGCATGCATTCTAGCCAGTTATTACTGAAACCTACCTCACTATTCCACTATATGGAATTTATAATAATAATAATATGCGTTTGTCTTCAAGTGCTTGCCCAATTCCTGGGTGTTGCAGTTGAACGTAATTCCCTCTAAACTATAAGATGGCTTTGAAACGAAATTGAAGGATAGAGCTGGTGAAACGAGGACATGGGACTTCCCTTTGTTGCACAGAGGCAAGAAACGAGGAGTGCAGTCGGTCGGTCTCAAACAGGCCTGCCTCAATTGGATCAGGAGTGATTACTCTAATCGTTCAAATAACACCTCTCCTGCCGTTACAGTGCTCCACCAATGCATTGTTGAACTGCAAAATAAAGACCTTCATAACAAGATTTTCAGCGTCTTTGATCGAACAGGCTTCCAACATCCCTCTCATCCACTGTTTTTCTCCCACGCTTTTTGAGAGGTGATGGGTCACGCGCAGAGCAAAGAAGGAGAAGAACAGTTAAGAACTGGTGTTAGTGTAAGTCTTAACGGAATATACATCACGTCATCTCCACTCTATGCGGGTTACTTCTCCCTCCATTGCCACCTACACCCCCACTAATCCAATCAGCCGACCCCTTTCATTCCCACAGGTACATCCCCGACTTATACTCCAATTAGCTGGTAAAATACCTCCCAAACAACCCAACTCCACTAGATCTATTTCTATCAGCCAAAAACCGCACCATGACCATCAAAATTTCCAACAAAAAATGCATCCCAGAGACACTGCCCTGCAGCAGACTCGGAGAATAGGGGATGTGTTGCTCAAAAATGAAGATGTAGAGTTGAAGAAACTACATAAATTAGCAGAGGATTTACTAACTAAGGAATACACAATACCATCAGGACCTCCTGTGTGTCAGAAAGAGGCTGATGCTTGCTTGGCATGTTATAAAGAGTATGGTCTACATGGCAATGGTGGCAGTGATCTTGGGGCACTGCGGTGTAGGGATGCAGTAGCTCAATATACTGAATGTGCGTCTAAAGCTTGGTAACATGCCCCTAGATGTGATACTGAATATATTTATGAATGAATGGATGCGTAAAAGTCGTGTTATTATCAGTTTTGTCAAGGCAGTTATGTTACACATCAGACACTAGTCTTTCTTACTAAAGATACGCACCGTGTACATATGTGTGTCTATGTGTAAGAATCAACAGTATTCATTTCACTTACACAAGTCCAATTCATTCATTATCACATTAAAATCTCCTCCCATCTACCTTTTTTCTCTCTCCTCTCCTCTCCTCTTCTCATTCTTCTTCACCTTACACCGCCAATTCAAAATTCAACATCCTCAGCTTTGTCACCAACTCCTCACTCCACCCTTTCCCCCCATTCACCGGCCTTACTTTCCTAACCTCTTCCAACACACCATACATATCACACCTCCAGCCCTGGCATACTGCTTTGAGCTCTTCTGTACTCAATGTAGCCAACAACATTCGACAGTTTCCATATATTTCATGAGTGGTATGGTACGCTTCCCATGCTGGGCTGCTGCTGCTGCTGCTGCCTTGATTGAAATTGAAATTCAGATCAGGTAGTTTGCTGGCTACATCATCTAGAACGTCTGATTGACATGTCAATCTTAGGATTCCATCAAATAAGGCCCGTCTTACTCCATATTCTTCACTCTTACTATCATTATCATCATCATCACCAGAGGTATTGGAATCCATAGGTGGTGTTGTCAAGAGGTCTTGCCATGTGTTGTTTTCCCACAAATCAGCCATTCCAGGTAGATGTCCCCGTCCCACTACCCCTACCACTAGTGATTGTGGTCCTGCCTTGATGCTAGCGTTGTTTAGAGTTGACAACAGCCGAGCATCTCTCTCCAGCATCAATATACGGTGCACCACCAGTGAATCTCCGTCTCCATCTCCATCTCCTCCTCCTCCTCCTTCTACTTCTCCATCTCCTCCTCCTGGCCACAATTCCCCAGCCAATTCTTCATAATTTTCTCTAGCCTTGGCCCCAAATGCTCTATCAAGATCTACCAAAGAAGGCACCCATAGCAACCTGGCATATGTCTCAGTCTTGGGCCTGTCTCCAAAGATGAGGTCAGCACCGACAGCAAGTGTAGCAATGTACGCTAATTGTTCACTGGGTGTATGGGCACACAACTGACTCCAAGCTTCATTATCATCACCATCATCATTTTCTTGACCTACCGATGGCAATGGTGAAGAAGAAAACATTGCCGTATCTAGTCTTGCTGCAATCTGAGCCAAGTACCTTGCCCTAGCATCACCACTGCCACCATACCCACTACCAACTGGACTCAGGCAGTCTTCCAGCCGAAGGACAGAACCAGTGGCTGCTCCATGTGCTGGCGTTAGAGACGTCTCACAAACAACTGCTGCTGGACGTGAAGAAAAGATGAAGTCTGCTGCTCCTGATGCATCCATCTCTCCATGGACAACTCCAAATATATATATGGGGGCTTGACCTGGTGGTACTGGCAGCTCAAGGTCAGGGAAGGCTCTCAGATTGTCAAAACTGCTCAGCATTGTTGTGGGACCACCACCTTTAGCAGCAGCAGCAGCAGCAATATTATCCATCCCAGATGCATTTGGAATTATCGTTGAATGAACACATCTTATTCTCCTGAACGTGTTCTTGCCTTGACCATGCTGGATTAAACCCAATAAAGGAAATCTGGCAGATGATGTCTGTATTTGGTTGTGGGTGAGATTTGGCTGATGATAGAGCCACAGTTGGAAACTCTGCAGGACAAAATAGTGGTAAAGGGGAGGGGGGAGATGTGATGAGAGAACAACAAGACGCAGGAGAGAGAACCTATACTTATAGTAGAGTGATAGCCATTCACTCAAACCGACAACTATTGGGAGAAAAAGAGGAGAAAAAAGGGGGGGAGAGGAAGAAACCTCCATGCATCAAGGACTTCAGGGCAATGGTTGTCTTCAAGTTCTCTAAGAAATAGAGAACACATCTGACATATGCTTGTCATTATTGCAAATAGCATCACCAGTCCATACAGTGGGTACATGAATATGTATATGTGGCCATCAGATAGGAGCGAAAGACTAATAACGATATCTAAGCTTTAAGCATTGCAGTCATATAGAACTGCTCATTTGAACTATGCTTTGAGAAAACATCACCTGGCACACTTTTTTTTTTTTTAAGAATGAAAAAAGAAGCAGAATGATAGAATGATAGATAGATAGAATATAATGTGAAAGGCAGATCTGCATTAATAGTAGTTGCTTGCACAAAGGTCTCAGAGAAATCCGCTAAAGCTTTATCAGCATGGAGATGGGAGCTGTCGAAGGCCCCCTGACTCAGTGTGTGTAACAATAAGTATATATCATCGACCATTGATGTTGGCAGCAACTACTCTATCTATGTATGCTAAAAAGAAAGAAGAGAAGAGAACTTGTTTCTCGTCCCGAAGAAAGAGGCGCAAAAGCAGAGGGAGGAGTTTCAAACTCCAAATGTAGGGCTCAGTATCCGTAACTAGTGGTGTCCTCACAATGGCATGTTTCATATGTGCCTCAGTGTGGTAACAGGATTAGTCATCAAGGCCATATGGAGTAGCTACCATCTCAATGTGTCGATGATGGAAAAATACACACACAGAGAGAGAGTCGTCGGTGGGGATGGAGGATGCATGCCAGACGTACCATTGTGCAAAGACAGTACATATATTTATCTCAATGCACCAAAATTTGAATCTTACGAGAACAGATTAGCATAATCATCCGTCAGGGCAACTTCTGCTCACTCAAAACTCAATCAACATGATGTTAATTTCGAAAGGAGCCTCTTAATCAGACCATTTGACGCTATTAATGTACCATATGCGGTCATATAAACATATTCATATTGCAAATAATACAATTAATGTCTACAGTCGAATTGAGAATCCTCCTCTTGGCTCCGGCCGCTGATGTGTGCGATGGAGACGCGGCCAGAAGTTGGGCCCTCTTAACGTTCTCAATTTTTTCACACTGCCCTCGAAACATTGAAAGATCAGAACCTGTTAATAAACAGAGTTTCGAAGGTCCGGACGTCATAAAACGATATTATAGGGTGACTTTTATTGAAATAATAATGCTCGCCACAAACCTCCGTTCATCCAAGTTCTTGTCCTTGATATCCCTCCAGAGCAGGCAGGCTAACTGTTTATTGGATTTCACCAACGGTTTTATTGCCAATACGAAGGTATGCTCCGTGGTTTACCATTCCTCTATTCAAAACTCCTCAAACGTGATCTCACCCTTCCTTTATAAGCCACCTTTCTCTCTCGCCAATTTACTGCAGGCACCCCACAATAGAGACCTCTTATCAACTCGCTCCATCACCGGTTTGTCGCCAAAATCAGATGTCCAACCTCATCTTTCAGCCTGCCCCTGCCCTCACTGCCACTCCTCTTCACATCTCCTCACCGCTGGCACCACTACCAACCCCAAAATTGCCCAACCAACATCCCCCAACAATCCCCAAGACCCTCTAGGTTCTCAATCCACTGCCTGGCAACCAACTCCAGCCTCCTCTAATGGCCAAACTAAATACGGAGGTCCTTCTCTAGAGGGCACCACCTCCAGTCATCACAACTGGGGTTTTGACCATGTCCCTTCTCCTCGTGAGATTGTCGCTGTCCTGGACCAATACGTCATTGGGCAGGAGTATGCAAAAAAGGTACTAGCAGTGGCAGTTCATAATCATTACAAGAGAGTTGAATATGAGCAATTACGCAATGGCACCCTTCAGTCCACAACAGCAGCAGATGGTGGTAGCAGCACAGATGGTATGTCCCCCTCCTCTTCTTTCAACCCCACCTCCTCCTCCACCACCACTACACCACCACCAGGACAAGAGGGAGGAGGAGGAGGAGGTACTCCCACACCTACTTACCCCCATGCTCATCGTTTGGCTACAGAAAAACATCCATTAGGATGGGGCGGTCATCATGGTAGGGAATCTTCCCACCCACCGTCAATGGTGGCTAAATTTACCGATGTCTTCACTGGAGGAGCACCTACTAACAGGGATAATAGTAGTGGTATTCCATCATCTAACCATGGAATGCAAGCTGATTCTTCATCATCTAATAATAATAATAATAATAATAATAATAATAATAATAATGGTAGTCAAGGAGGCTTGTATGGAGCAATTCCCACCACTACCACTGGTGATAATGGTGATAGTAATATAAGAAGCCAGCAGCAACAACAACAAGGAGGAGGAGATATGTCGATGGTCGGTGATAAAGACCAGTCAAAGGAACATTCAGTAGAAATTGAAAAGAGCAATGTCCTCATCCTTGGTCCTACAGGATGTGGAAAGACCTTGTTGGCAAGAACACTCGCCCGACTGGTGAATGTTCCCTTTGCCATGAGTGATGCTACCACTCTAACTCAAGCTGGTTATGTAGGTGAAGATGTTGAGTCTATTTTGTATAAGCTTTATCAAGCAGCTAATTACGATTTGAATGCAACTCAGCAGGGTATTATCTACCTTGATGAGATTGATAAAATTACAAGGAAGACGGGGGGTGGGAGGACGTACACCAGAGATGTGAGTGGAGAGGGGGTGCAGCAGGCATTACTACGTATGCTTGAAGGTACAGTGGTGAATGTACCTGAAAAGGGAGGGAGGAAGAATCCTCGTGGTGATTTTATCGCGATCGATACCACCAATATTTTGTTTGTGTGTGGAGGGGCGTTTGTGGGGCTGGATGAGTTGATTCAAGAACGTGCGGCAACTTCTTCACTTGGGTTTGGCAACCCAGTGAGAGCTAGATCTTCAGATTCCAGCGGTAGTGGTGTTACTAGTGGAGGGAGTATGAATAAGCAGGCAGAAGCAGCTGTGCTCCAACAAGTAGATCAGGACGATCTCATCAGGTTTGGCCTCATTCCAGAGTTTGTCGGCCGCTTCCCCGTTCTTACCACTCTCACTGCTCTCACTGAAGATGAACTTTCGCTCGTCATGACTGAACCCAGAAACGCAGTGGTAAAGCAATACACCCAGATATTCGGTACCAACGGCGTGCAATTCAGAGTGACAGCAGCAGGGATCAGGTCGGTGGCCAGAGAGGCGAGAATCAGGGGCGTGGGGGCAAGAGGGCTGAGGTCTATACTGGAGAAGCTGCTGCTGGAGGCTATGTTCCATGCTGCTGAGGATGATGTGGAAGGGGTGGTACTGCATTGCAATGGTGAGGATATGCAGCTTACTGCTGCAGGGATTGTGTGCAGGGGAAAGGGGTCGTTTGAGGCTAAGTTGAAAGAGTTGGGGGAACCGTTGCATTTGGATGATGATGAGGAGACTAATAGTATTAGTAGTGGTAGTGGTTGTGTGGAATTGAAGGCTGCTACTGTTTCTTAGAAATAGTAGCAAGAAGAAGAAGGAGTGGGTTCCCTCTACTTGTTTTTTTCCCCTTCCCCACTTGTTTTTTTTGCTTTCTTTTTAAATCTCTGCATATTTCACCTTGTTTTTTTTAATGGGGTATTTACTGTTCAGGGGTACAGACTATTCTTTCTTAAAGCAAACAATTGTGTATTTTAGATCTGACTAGGCTAGGGAATGCAGTCTCCAGCCCAGTCCATTCTTTCTCTCCCTCACACCCTCTCTCTTTCTGCTTGTGTATTATAATGGTGGTTGGGGGAGAAAAAAGATGGCAGTAGTGCGTCTGTATAATAGAATTCCACTGTGTGTTGTAAAAACAGTTTACCGAGTGAGCCTGTTGAGAGAGACTGCATAGTAAGGCTTAATGCCACTATGTAGAAACAAGGGATCGAGATCATCGTCATCAACGAGTCAAGGAGAACTTGGTGGGAAGGTATAACACCTTGGGTAGTTTGGAAACGAAGGCTATAAGTAAAGCGAGTTTAGACAGGTGTACACATTGTCTTCAACTGGTACAAAACAAGTATCGTTGCAACAATTTGTAGTTTTAACCTGATCAACCCTGCAAACTTCGAAATCGCAATCCTCTCTCAGGTTTAGCGTTGAAGTAGACAATCAAGATGATGGTAGAAGACGAAGTAGACCATACATTCAAGGTTTGTAGACTATATCACTCGAACTTGTCGTTTGTTGTCACTTCCAAACCGTTCTCCCTCACCGCCCCCCCTCTTCCTTTCTTTCCTTTCAAAAAACAGATCCTCTTGGTAGGCGATAGTGGCGTCGGTAAAAGCAGTCTCCTCCTCCGTTTTGCCACTGGTGGCTTTGAAGAAATGGCCCCTACTATAGGCGTTGATTTCAAAGCCAAAGTCATCCAACTCAACAACAAAAAGGTCAAACTCACTATTTGGGACACAGCAGGCCAAGAACGTTTTCGTACCCTCACCAGCAGCTACTACCGAGGAGCCCAAGGCATAATTTTTGTCTACGACGTATCCCGAAGAGAAACATTCGAATCCCTAACAGACATATGGATGAAGGAAGTAGACATGTATTCCACAATAGACGATTGCGCAAAGATGGTAGTGGCCAACAAGACTGATCTCCCAGCAGAGCTGAGGGAGGTGACGCGGGAGGAGGGGGCCAGGCTTGCAAGGCAGCATGGCTGTTTATTTGTAGAAACAAGTGCTAAAGGTAATGTAGCCGTGCAACAAGCTTTTGATGAATTGGTACTTAGGATATTAGATACTCCTAGTTTGTTGGCTGGGACTAGTTCAGCTTTTGGATTGAAGCCTAATGTTGAGCAGCGGTCTACTTGTTGTTGATTTTGTTCATATTTGGTAAACTTGGTAAATGTGCTGTAATCTGATAGCAGTAGTATAATCTAACATAATAAAGATATCTTACTAAACAAAAATTGTTGTAGTATGATCTCATCCACAACTGCCGACTTGCAAAAATCTAAAAAAATGGATTGGGTGGTGGTGGTGTGTGTGCGTGTGTTGGGGGGAGGCATACCTCTGCTTGGCTTCTAGGCAGGATGCATCTTATCCCATCTTATCCACCATATCAAAAATAAAACAGTATCCTCACTAATCCAAGCCTCTCCTGACAATGTATACTCTATTCAATCAAAAAGCAAATCCCCTCTCCTCTCTCTTCTTCTAAATAGTACGGGGAGCATCTTCCTTCCCTCCAGTCAAAGTCGCACGACCACCACCCCCTCTCCTGGTAACATACTTCTTCCTATTCTTACCGTTGTCATCACCACCACCATGCTCATCCACTGTCATCTCCTCCCCTCCTTCCTCCCCCACTCCCATGATGACATCAGCATCTAGTCTCTTGAGAAACTCAGATGCAGCTCTAGAAGCCTCATCATTTAGATATTCATTCCTTTCATTCTCAGCTTGATTTGCACCTGTAGCTGGTGCTGGCCTTCTCCTCCTAGGATCTCCTCCACCAACATCACCTCCACCACCTTGACCATCTTTGCTACCTGGGACAAGTTGATGACTCGTAATTGGATGATGAGCATGATTATCGCTACTTGTACCACGACCACCACTAGCAGTAGTAGCCCCACTCCTCCCTGTCACCACCCCTCTATCCACTGGTCTCGACCTGACATCCTCCGCCGCAGCGGTGGTAGGATGCGCTTCCCCTGGACGCTGAGATCTCACCTTCTTGATAATATGCGCCATCAGCTCCTTCTTCCCTTCGGTATCAAGCCCCGCCCACTGATAAAACGCCACGCTGGCTACTCTCCACCCCCTAGCTTCCAGCAAGGCCCTTCTCATGAACATGTTGGCCAATGGACGGAAGGTGTTGACGGTGAAATGATGGGGACCGTCTACCTCTACTGCTATGTGTTCCTGGGGGAGAGCAATGTCTGAGGAAAAGAGACCGTCTTCTGTGAGGTGCTCGATAGCGTGGTCCACACCCATTGATGATAAGATGTGGGAGACTTCTGAGTGGAAGGTGGAGATTGTAATTTCTTTAACGTTGGTCTTCCAGATTTGTTCACAGCAGGAATGGAGTGCAGGGGGGAGCTTCCACCAGCCACCTTCATCTCCACCACCTTCATTCTTAGGCTTAGTCTTGTTGGTAGCTTCAGCTAACAAATAGCACTGGAAGATCATAGACCTACTAGTTTCATTTAATTTACTGTACCCACCAGCATGGTCGTTCTCCTTCTCCACCAAATCTACCATGGCATCCCACAATTTCTTGTTGAGGGCCTCTGATACAGCAAAGTCCCAACAGAATTTAATCATTCTGAAGCTGGTCATTTCCGCATCCTTTTCCCTAACCCTCCTCAGCACTTCACTCCTCATTCTCGGCATGAAATTAGGGGTGGAGAATCTAAATCTGGCAAAACTTGAGATGACATTTTGAAGGTGGGCCATTGTGAGATCTTCTGCCGCAGCAACTACATGATCAGCGGTGAGGATGAGAAGTGCCTCATCGTAATGGTCAGACTGAGATAGACTGTGAACCATTTGGATGAGATTCAGCGCGTTAAATTCATCGATTCTGTTGCGAGTTTCAGCCGCCATGGCATTGAATAGATCTCGATGGTAGAACTTGAGAGTAGTAAAGGCAAAGATGCTGTTGCTGATTTCTTGGGGGTTGCATTCATCAGCTCGGAGAGACAGGGCATCTGCTACAACTTGGAGTGTCTGGGTACCTACATTCAAATCTATTACTGCCCAGCTATATACAATGTTAGCAAGATGTTGACGCGAGAAACTAGCTGCCTTTTCAGGGTCGGTGAGACGGACGTAGCTTTCTTTTGCGATGTCAGCCACCAGCTGCTTTGCCAGCTGGACAGTGAGGGCAGGATAGTCAGGGACATTGTATTGCCTCAGAATGACAGCAAGGGCCCATGAAACATTGGAAAGATTCTGAGCTGAAAAGTCTGATACAATGCCACTGGCAAAGGAGACACATTTGTGGAAGAAACTGGGCTCAGGTTTCTCAAGGAGTGAGGCGTGGGCCCACAGCAAGTTGCTGACAGCCTGGGGAACAAAGGCGTGCAGTGTAGCATAGGCGTGAGCATCGGCTGCTCTGAACAGCTCAGGGGCTGCAACTCCTAGCTTGGCGTAAGCCCAGCAAATGTTACCTGTGTTGATGGTTTAGTTAGTATTTTTTGATTTAGTGCGGGGGTAAGTTCAGGTAAGAAGAGAGAAAGAGAGGGACGGAAAATGACAGAAAACAGAAAAAAGACCACCACATCTGTCAAATTCAAATTCAAGTTCAAACTTACTGATATTCTGGGGAGTAAACTCAGCCATCTTATGCACACTTTCCCGTGCAAACTTGTCCAGTAGATCAGCACCCGGATTAATCCCCATATTTCCAAAAGCCCACATAGTATTCGCAAGATTCTGGGAATTAAACAAGTGAAGATTCATCGCCGCCTCTCTACCAATGCTCAACATCAAGCTTTCTTGCTTGGTAATGCCAGCCTTGGACATACCCCACAGCGTATTGCTCAAGGCCTGAGGCGTAAACGTTTTGAGTTTCTTATATGTCTCTTCAGCAAGCTTGTCCAAGGTGGAAGGTTCAGGGGTGAACTCAAGTTTGCACCAAGCAAGGATGGAGTTGCTGATATTTTGGCTGCTGAATTCGGGGAGTTTGTCGACCAGAGCTCTTTCCAAGGTTTTCATGCATTCGGTACCTGGGTGGTAGTTGAGGCAGGAAAGGGCCCATAAGAAGTTGGCTATATTCTGGGCATTGGCGCCCATGTTATTGGACAACATTGCCTTTTTGATCATCTCGTCACACATAGGCTGGTTGAAGGCCTTGCCAGGGTTGTGGTTGAGCTTGGCCATTCCCCACATAATGTTACTGATATTCCTACTTTGTAGCTCACCCTTTCTTTCTAAAATAAGCTGCTTGAGCTTGTGGAACTCTGGAGAACCAGTGATCTGGGCGTGCATGTTTGGGGCGCCGCGAATTGAAGCCAGGCGGTGGACAGCTGTGGCGAGACAAACTGTGTCAAACTTTTCATGATTGTACTGCACAATGTCGAGAATTTCACGGTAGTGATTAGATCCCGTCATTTTCTTGTTGAGTGCTACTGCTTCTTTGTTTGGTGGACCACCTGGGCGGTTATAATACTGTTGCTGTTGGCGGTTGTGGTGTTGGCGTTGTTGGTATCCTCCATCTCCACCACCGCTAGTCATCATAGCTCCTGCTCCTGCTCCTGTTGGAAGGTAATGCGATGGCTGCTGCTGTTGAGGCATGTAGGATGGTTGTTGCTGCTGCTGCTGCTGCTGGTACTGATTATATTGACTCTGATAATAATTACCTCCAGTACCAGTTCCAGTAGCAGTACCACCTCCAGTACCAGTAGTACCACCAACACCTCCTCCTGTAGTAGTAGTTAGACCAAGAGGTGGGGATGATGGTCTAGTGTATGCAGTCGTACCTGGATGTGGAGGAACAGAGTACTGGCCATGCTGCTGATACTGCTGATGTTGTTGATACTGTAAAGGGTAGCCACCAACACCAGCAGCAGCAGTAGCAGTAGCCATGTGGTGATACTGCGGTTGTTGGTATTGTTGTTGAGATGACAGTGACTGTGGGAGTGGAGGAGGGGGGCCAGGAGGTGGAGGTGGCAGTTGTTGTTGTTGTTGTTGTTGCTGATGATGATGCATGGTGGTGGTGGGGTAATAGGATGGTTGCTCTCCAGAAGCAGGAGGAGGAGGTAGAAGTTGTTGTTGTTGTTGTTGTGGTGGTGGTGGTTGATGGAGGTGGTACTGCTGATTGTACCCAGCAGAAGTACTGCCATATTGTGGTTGTTGTTGTGAAACATATGGCTGCTGCTGCTGCTGTTGTTGTTGTTGTTGTTGATGTTGAGGAGGAGGAAGTGGAGGAGGGGGTCCTGGTGGCGGTGGTGGCACTGATGAAGCAGGCTGCCAGGCCCAAACACCAAACTCTCCGTTGGGATTCTGGAGATCGGTACGCCAGACCCAGGATCCCGACGAAGAAGATCCCGGTGCTGTTGCTGTCGCTGATGATAATGCTGCAGATCCAGTTGGTTGTTGTTGTTGTACTGAGGTGGACAGAGGGCGGGCTGCTATGGCATAAGGGTCAGTCAGACCTGGTGGTGGAGGAGGAGGGGGGGAAGGGATTTTGTTATTAGCATTGGCATTGGCATCAGCACCAGTGGTGTCGGGTCTGGCAGTGCGGGGCTTTTTAAAGGTACCGGAAACAGGATCCCATTGGCCAACCCCATCAGTACCAGTACCAGCAGCGGCAACTACTGCTGGTTCTGGTACAACTCCCGCTATGGATGATGGTGCCCTGTCCCGCTGCTGCTGCTGCTGCTTGTCTTCGTCAACGTGAAGATCATTGGCAGCAGCAGGACGTTTGTTGTTGATGTTTTGAACGGTATTCTTATTATTACCTCCTGGTTTGCCAGGTTGTTGATGATAATCCATGGCGTAATAGGGTGCTCTGTCACCCATATTTAAATTAGGAGACTAGGTTGTATACCTGTGGGATGGGAAGAAGGTGTGTGTGGTGTGTGGTGGTGGTGGTGGTGGGGGATATACAATGGGAGAGGCGGAGGGCGGGTGTGAGAGACGAGGGCGGGTGAGGGAAATTTGCCAAGGCAGCGAAGGTTGTTGCAAGTTGGGGGTCTCAAACGCTTAATAAGGCTCTGAGGGATCATAAAGAGTCAGTATGGGCGCTTGAGAAGATGTCTCAAAGCCTAGGGAGGGGTGGCCACCTCTGATCAAATAGGAAATTGACTGTGTGATGCTTCCACGCCATAGCCTCTTCGCCCATTTCAACCTTCCCCAAACAGATTTCATACACTAAGCATCTGGTAGAACTCCCAATTGCACCACATGAGTGCTGAATTGATACTAAACGAACCTTGGACGAAATTAAATGACTGCCAAATGTCGTCTTCCGAGACCGCAAAATAGTCGATGAAAAGAGGGCAAATGTGCTTTAAAACCTTCTATATAGCTTTTAACCTAAGATTAAAGTGGGTGAGTTTAAAAATTGGCCACGAGGTTACATTCCAAGAAAAAGCAGCCAACGAGGACTCCACCTGGTGTTGTCCTTTGTGTACCCGAGGGTATTACAGCTGGCACATGGCTGATAATATATATCACAAGGTAAGAATGTGCAGCTGGCACTTGATCTGGCAATCCTGTCATTTTGATTGAGCTGAGGAACATCCCTGTATCTTGAGCCTCAATGAACAGTGTGGAGTTGGAAAGAATCGGCAATGACATTGGGGTTGGGGCGAGAGGCAGAGTGTTTCCTTCATAAAGCTTGTCTCCGCGATTCCTGAAGTCTTATAAACCGGTTTGATTGGTGCATGATAGCACTGTTAAACGTATAAGATAGTGTTATGACATCACATACACTCCTACAAAAACGCACAAAAAGTTTTTCAAAACAAAATGCAGAATGACGAAGGCAAAAGGCCCGAAGATAGAAAGCCAAACCCAAATAAAAGACGTCGATTACGGAATGGTGGCATCAATAACAACTCACCAGTCATAAAAAAGAAGAAGAAAGTCCCTACACAACTACAAAATCCAAATCAACCAAATCAATTAGGCTTCTTCACCTCTGCACAATTCGTTCCTTCCCTTCAAGACCAACACAATGAAAACCGTAAAAGAACCAAGCGTCTCTATTCTACTGCAAGACGAGGAGGTAAGATTACAAACTTATGTCCCCAATCTTCATTTCTTCCCTGACCCGTCGCACCATCTCTCAACTCAACGTTCTCTCTTTCTGTCCCTATTACATAGGCCCTTCTAATCAGCAAAAACAACGCAGACGAAGTAGAAACCAATCCAAACCAGACCTCAAAACCCCAAGACCAACTCCAGGCTCAGTGCCAGATGCTCCAAAGGGTCAAACACGTTACGCAATGCCCAGTGCAGACCCTCTGGAGACTCCCACTGTTGCCCTCCAACAACAACAACAGCAAGGAGGAGGCAACGGAGCTATTGGCACCCTACCTCCTGGTATTGGTGTTGGTGGTATAGTAAATGCTCAAAATCAGCAGCAGACCACAGGATTAGATTTATATGGCACTAATGAAGGTCTCATTCTTTTGCATGATTCAGAAGAAGATGACGACGATTTCGATTCTTCTCTTGAAGGAGATAATAAAGATGAAGAAGAAGACAATGATCACCATGACAGGCACCATCGTAGAAGGAGGCATCATTATTATCATGAAGCTATTCAATCTGGTGTTATCGGAGACGAACACAACCCAACCTCAGATCAATATGACGATGAATATGACGACAATGACGACGACGACGATGATGATGATGATGATGATGATGATGATGGTAATGGCAATAATGGAGGGATGGAGGATGTAAGTCCTTGTGGTAAATTTAAGGGAATAAGAGGGAGAAGGATACCTCCAGCCATCAGGGCTAGATTTGCGCAATATGATGCCAAACTGGCACAATGGGAGGATGAGAATTTGAGGATGAAAGAGCGACTGGAGCTTGTAGAGGCTGAGTTGGCTGGGAGGAGATTAGATGGTGCTGGTGGAGAGCAGAGAGAACAGCAAGGAGGAGATGGTGGGGTGGTAACTACTAATGGTGCCAACCACAACATAGGGAAAGAAGCAGGTATACTTGCTACTGATGTTGGTAATGATAATGATACCAAGCAATGACGATAATTTGAAGACATATGTGTACTATTCACATGTATGTATACTTTTGATACAAACATTTCATCATACCCCCCACCCACCCACACATACATACACACCACCACCATTTACATTCATCCTCTACAGTAAGACACAAAGAAGCCATAATCATCATCAGCTTCCTCCAACTCATCAACAACACTATTCTCACTCCACCACTTGGCAGTAGATATCAAAACCTCTTTTGATGGAGCAGCCATCATCTCACAATAGCCAGTCACTGCATCTACTACACACCAGCTTCCTTTCATTATTCCAACCACTTGATTCACATTACTACTACTACTAGTACTACTACTAGTAGTGTCATCATTGTTCGTTTCCATCAAAGCAGCCTGGAGGGCACTCCATCCTGCTTCCTCTCCTCCACCTTGTCTCACAGCATACCATGGGAATATAGCGTGATTATGTTTTGAACTATGACAATGAGAACCTAATAAGGCACATATTGAACCGATAGAGACAATTTGAGCACCACACCAGAATTGTTTCCACACTACTTCTACTATTCCGCTACTTATGTATTGCTTTAATGATGGAAGTACATTGTCGTTATCATCAGCTGTTGAGGAATCTAAAATGATAACATCAGCATTGTATAATTGACACCATTCATCATCCATCAGTAGTTCTTCCACATTATTGTTATGATTTTTGTTGTTGTTAGATACATGTAGGGTGGCCATATTTACCTGGGCAATGGGGAGGAGATGGCTCTTAAATACCTCCATCATTGCTGCAGTTCCTTCACTTGGCATATTTCTACTACTGCTACTATTTCCAAACGATATAAAGACAATATTCATCATACTATTACTTTTATTAGTTGCACCATCAACATCATCATTATGTAGGATATCTTTGGAGAGCAATTGATGAGCCAAGCTCCCTCCACTATTACTACATGAAGCAGCCACACAGATATGAGCAGCAGCAAGCTTGGCCGCAACCTTATTCCCACTCCCTACCAAATGTACTGGACGCAGCTTCAATTGTGTCTCTACTCGACAATCGTCGATGAACACGGTAGGATGCCTGACTTGAACATACAGGTCCCCAGGTGGTCTTTCCCAAGGGTCACTGGAGTCAAAGAGCCCCTGTTTGGGGACGACTGACTGCCAAGTACCACCACACCCCCCATTCACAAGAGAAGCTGTCAGAGGATGGCAGACAACGGCTAGATTTTGACCTTTTATTGTTTCAAACTCTACAAGTGCATATACATCTCCCTTGTTGATGTGGGGCACACGAGAGAAGAGCTCCAAGTCCTTGGTGCCCTTCTTCTTGAAGAGAGGGTGTGGCTTTGTGCGGAGGATGAAGATGAGATCTCCTGGGTGAGTGTCCACTGTCTCAGCTCCTTCTCCTTCAAAGACCAATCTATCTCCTTCAGAGCTCCCTTTTCTAATAACCAAATGAAAATTATTGGAGTAGGTGAAGGGTTGACCGTTGTAGTCCACTCGTTGTCGTTGTACACTCACTGTCTTGGTGCATCCAGAATTCAACTTTGCCAAGGACACTGATACCTCCCTTTCCATTGGAGAGTGTTTGGCCAATTTGGGACCCATTCTTTGTAGTTTAGACAACTCAGCAGCTCCACTTCTCATTAGAGATGCCTCTTCTGGAGACAAGACTGGTAAACCACGCCCAGGGTTGCTGTCTTGATAGTCCCTAACTTTATCATAAACAGCTCTCATTTCTTCATCACTCAGTACATCAAAAGCTTCTGTAACTTGTTTGAATTTAGCTGCAATAGCATCTCTCTGCCCTTCTTCTGCTGCTGCCTTGTGCTTATCTGGGTGGTAGAGCAAAGCTAGTTTTTTGTATGCCTTTTTAATCTCGGCAGAAGAAGCGGCTCTGTCAACATCTAGCAAACTGTAATAGTTTTTTTGAGGGTCAAATCTGGATTCTAATGAACGAGTTTCTTCTCCAGCCGCATACTCTTCCTTGGCCTGGCGTGCTTGGCGCGTGCGTTCCTCCTTTGTCTTGTAAGAAGAGCCCTCCCTGGCGGCTCGTTCCGCCTCTCTCTTACGTTCCGCCTCCTCTTGCTGCTGTGCTTTGAGTTTCATGTCCGCCATAAGTCGTGCGAAAGCAGCTGGGTCTGTGACTTTGAGAGGTCCATTTCCTGTTGTGTTTCTCTGCATGCGTTGGCGGTTGATTTCTTCATTGCGGAGGGCAATGTCTTGGGATGACTCTCTGTGAGTGGGTTTGGTTGGGAAGCGGACGGGAAGGGGTGCCGGTGAGATTGGACATTGGATTGGTGAAAATGGAGTCTCACAACAGTAAAAATCTCTAGGAATTACTTGGACGAATGTATTACCTTATTTCAATGCTCATTTCGTAGTGTTGATGGGAATGAGCGTCCAAGCTGTCAAATTTCAAGGATGTGGAGTGCAATTTTTGACCACTGATTCGCTCTTAATTTCAACACTAATGAACGAAAGACCGTAGATAATATGTCAAACAAGGAACCGTACTTAATCTTTCAGCGAACAGAAATCCATACATCGATACCGATGCTCCCTTTTTCATTACTTGTCGTAGCCCCGAAGCCACTGTCTGCTTCCAAACTTAACATTTTCTTCATCTTGTTTTTTTTTTAAACAGGGACATTGCTCTCCTTTCATCAGGCAGAACCAATCAATTTACTCCCTTGGCGATAATACGAAACAGATTAAAAAAGATATCGAAATATATTCACTCAAGAACTGATACATATATATCATGGGTACCGTACAAGCCATAAATGCGCACGCACGCGCACACCCCTATATTATACTTCTCTCGAACCAAAAAAAAAACACGCACTCTGCAGCTCTTGTATTTATACCAAATTCTGGTAAGATACCATTAGCATCATCATCATCATTATTATGATCGTAGCAATGCAATACTACCACATGAAATCAAATATATCAAAAGAACGACACTCATTATCATCATTATTATGTATGGTGGATGCATGACCACACACACACACAAAGCATACATCAATGGGCCAATATGGCCTCTTAGCTAAATTTTACTGTACACAGACAGACAGACAGACAGACAGACACTCTCTCTCTTTCTTCTTTTCTCTCTAGGCATATATACGGCAATCATACAATATAAACAACATTAAAGAATCCACCCTGCTGCCTGCAAATCATTCAATTCAATGAAACATCTCTATTCATCCAAAAAACAAAATAATATCACCTGCCTTAAAATCATCAATTTTCTACCATAGCTTTTATCATTTCTCTCTCTACTTTCTATCTATATCTATTTCTATTCTAAGCTTTTTTTTTTAATTCTAGGCACATAATACCTCATACCAACATTCTCGGCAGCTCGTCTCACAACAATCCACCCCCCTTCTCCTCGACTCTTCAACACTGAGCCCAGAGCTCTGGTGTAGTGATCAGGGTTGTGGTACCTGGAAATACTGCCATTATCCCCATATGCACCAGGTTCACTCAGTGTATCGAGTGGGTGGGGAGAGTTCATTAATTCCCAGATTGCTTCTGCAACTGATTCTGCATTTTTGCTCTTCTTCTTCTTCTTGTTTGTTGTTGTTGCAAGTGCAACTGGTACTAATTGACTATTAGAAGAGGAGAAGGAAGGCATACTTCTGCTCTTCTTGGTACTAGTACTACTCCAACTAGATTTTGTTTGCTGCTGGCGGTGATAGGTAGAAACTCCGTCAATCATGCCGTCGTAAGAACCAGTGACATTGATTTTCTTCATGACATCGGCAGCAGAAGGTGCAGCCAGGTTGCTCACTGCCAGAGCAGCTGCCAGAACTTGTCGTTCTTCCTCTTCTACAATGCTAGACTCAACACGACCAACATCACTGTTATTATTATTATTATTATTACCAGACATGCCAGTATGCGGTGGCATCCTAAGGGCAAACAACCCGGGGCCAGCTGGCAACAATGGATGGTATCCTTCCCCCTTTTTAACAAACTTCAGCCCTTCATCTGGCTGCAACACATACATCTGGCCAATTGGGGTGAAGAGCTGCTGCCTTTCAGCTACCAACAAACTGGCTTGGTTTCTAAATCCGCCGCCTACTCTTTTCAATAAGTCGGATACCAGCTGGTAATCACATGCAAATGCTCTGGGAACTATGTCATTATTCATCATAATATTAATAACTGATGATGTAGGGAGGCCTAGTCTAGCCAACACTGCTCCCATGTAATCATGTTGCTGCTGCTGCTGTTGACCTTGGCTTGAATCGTATTCACTGCAGTTCATTTTCATGTCGCACAACACAGCCGGAGCACCAAAGGTATATGTAGGAGATAGAGCAGATAGAGGAATAACACCTCTATGCACATACATCATCATCAATAGGGTGCCTAGAGAGCCACCCAAAGAATGGCCGGTGAATGCCACCAGGGGTTGGGTAGCAGAACCGTCTGCACTGGCTGATGCTGATGCAATGTGATCTTCTACGAGTGGGAGGAAACGACTGTATAACAGTAGGGCTGCTTCGTACACTCCTCTGTGGACTGTGATGCCTAGAGAGGGGTCTTCAAAGACGACTGGGTCAAAGGTGAGGTTGACTTTCCAGTGATCCAGGTTGTCAGAACCCTGGAGGATGAAGTATCTGGTGGCAGATGAAGGTTCATCAGCGACAATCCATGCTACTGGAGATTGTGGATCTTTGGTAGTGCTATCAGTGGTAGTTGTGGTGTTGCTTTGCTGTGCAGATGTGATGGCAGCAGCGACAGTGGCGACTGTTGCTACAGCGGTGGAATGGCCGACGGAAGCTGCTGCTTGGAGCTGTGATGCAACTGTTCTTGCTGGAATGGAGCCTGTGACTGACAGCGTGAAACTGGTGATGTTGTTTGCTACTGGGCTGGCATAAGGAGCAGCAGCAGAGTAGATGGAGCCGGCAGCTGCAGTCGCTGCCGCTACTGCAGCATTTAGGCTGCTGGCGACGACTTCTGCCGGGCCTTTATTTTGTTTCTTGATGGTGTCTGCAGTGATGGGTTGTACCTTTGCTACTGCTGTGAGTGCTTCTGTTGATGTAGTAGCCTCATCAGGGGTCTGTCCAGCTAATAAGCGACCATACGTTGTCGCAATTGTGTATGCATCTGCAGCCATAGCATCTGCATCGGTGGTCATTGTGAGACCAATCCTGGCAGCTTGTGCGGCTTCCCTCAAGCCACGATCACATGCTACTGAAGTTGTTACTAGTTTGAGCTGATGTCTACGGAATAGTGATTGAGAGGTGAGGCCATCCATGTAGTATGTGAGAGAGCAGAGGTTGCTCAGCATTCGGACATAGCGGGCTTCCATAATGCCGACAGGTCTCAAGAAATGGAGGATGTCGGTTTTGGGAGACGCCTCTCTCTGATTCTTTTGTTCTTGCTCCATCATGTCAGCCTGTACGAAGTAGAAAGAGTTGGAAGAGGAATTTTGGTTAGAAACTGGGTGGGATTTAAGACACTAGAGATTCTTGGGTGCCCTTTATTCTCAAGGTTAACAGCATTGCCTAGAAAATGTCAATTGATATTCCTGAAGGCTTCTTGTAGTGTCGAGAGTGCGGAATGTGCCGAATGTGGAGGGTATTTGGAACAAAGTTTTGTTTGACAGAATCGCTTACCTCTTTGGCTCTCTCAGCCGTTCTTCTGGCCAGGTCATCGAGCATAACTTGAGATGTTTGCTTGTTAGACTCATGTCTCCATAGTTTCGCTACCAGCTGGGCAATGCCTGGCGGAATTGAAATTTTTTCCCTGCTGGCATTTTGTTGCTTAGAATCTGCAGGCGACAACACCGCCTTCACTCCTCTAGGAACTTGGGATCTTCCAAGCCTCTCGGTTGGAGAGGCTGGAGAAAACCATTTCCCGTTCTGTGTCAGCATTGTAATTAATTAATTCTGTAGAAATTCTTTTTCATCGTTGTTTTACTCTCAAGTTTGACTATCGTTCACTAATATAGTCACATACACAATCTTAACATTCGTGATATTTGTATTCATAATGTCCTACATCTCGGGAAGCGAGCCTAGAAAAAAGGGAGAAGGAATAGGCTGACGTCAGCACTTTCTGTCTTCCTTGTTCGTCCGTCCACACCACACCACACCTCAACTCTCTCCACCCTTCCCATCCACCACTATCTGCCTCACATACACCCCCCTCGACCCCTTCTCTTGTTTCTCTCTCCACCACCACCACCATCCTCGCCCTCCTTGAAGTCCAACATACACCCCTACTAACACCCCCAGTACCACCGAGTAGGTCACATACGTCCACCTCTCCAACTCCTGCACCCGAATCATTCCATAATACATATTAGCTACAGCTAGTATCACCGCAGACCTCCCTATGAAGTGATGCATATAGTTCCATGGCTTTCTAACCTTTCTATTGTCCTTGTGAGGCCTCAAAAGTCCTCCTGTAACTTGGAAGGCTGCCAGTACAAAGGCAGTGACACCCAGGGATCGGTGTACCGTGTAGGGGGTGTCCCAACCACCAGCTTCTGAGAAACCAAGAGAAATGCCAGCTGTCACTGTGGCAAATGAAAGCAACATGATGCCTCTGTGCCATTGGAAGAACCAGTACTGAGATGGAGGAGAAAAAGAAGAAGCTAATGAAGAGGGAGAGGGAGAGCTTTCCCTCCCTCCTCTTCTTCTCCTCCACACCCACTGCCACCATTCAGGTGGAGATCTCAATCCTACTGCTCCCAGTACCCCGATAGGCATCAAAACACCAAATCCAATAGTCATCGACCATGCATGCGCTACACCTTTTCTACTCCATTGCTTACTTTGATCAATACCTGCCTGTTGTTGTTGGGAGTCATCATCGTGAATAGTAGTAGTCAGGAGGAGGGTGGTGCCACCTCTCTGGGAGTGGTACTGAATGTCTCCTGTGTCTGGAGAGGTGGGGCCATGTGCCAGAAGGATATCTATAGACACAGAATTATATTCATTATTATAAGATATGTATGCATCTGGTAGTTGTACAGTGAATGTAGCAAAGAGTACACTGTTGTTTGATAATAATGTGGCAGCAGTCATGTTGGTGATGGGGAGGAGAGAGGGAGGCTGGACACCTGCAGTTGATTTGGCATTGAGTTGATAATTGTCGATAGAAGCTCCAGATAGACATGTGGAGCATGTTTTGGCTATTGCAGCTGATGAACCTAGCATCGTGTTTGGAGTGGCTGGGAAGGCAATGGCTGCCCACTGGTCTGGCTGGGTGAGGAGGTAGGAAAAAGCAAAGCGGAGAGGGGGAGGGGGAGGGGGAGAAGAAGGTAGGACCGCTTGATTCCGCTGTGGTGGTAATGTCCAGAACACGTTCATGTTGAACGATGGATAGGAGGTACAGCTAGTAAATTCATTAGCTGCTGGGATTATAGAATGACAGGGGTCTGTTTGGCATATAAATGAAGGGAGAAGGAGAAGGAGGAAGAACAGAAGAAGTGTTCTAGTAGCATTGAGCAACATGTTTATCTTGAATTGCCGCGTGTTTCTAAGGATTTTGGGTGACAAATAGACTCTACCTTAAATAAATATGATTGAAGAGTAGTATAGCAGAATGTCATGGATGTGGATGGTCTATCTAGCAACTTGAGGGGATGGTTTCGTTGTAGTTCGAAACGAGGAAAAGCGGAGGTGCTTGAAACACATGCATGGATCTTCACATCGTGCATTCTATTCGTTCCATCACTTGATCAGGGCAAATAAGACATTGAAACCATACGTGATACGCGTTAAGAAAACCTCATAGCTATATCTGACCCAATAATAGTGATTATTACCATCCAAAGATGAGCTTGTCCGCCTTTGTATTCACCCCTCTTCCCCAGTTAGTTTGTAGCATATACAAAGAGTATGATGGTATGTTATGTATTACGTTTATAACACCCATAGTCATACCATCACTCGATGTTCTCACCGCCTTCTCCCTTCCCCGACAATCAATCAACAATGACGCACAGATACCACAACACCCAACTCCAATTTCCTCAAAGGAGCTCATTGGTCCCCCGATGGCAACTACTTCCTTACAGCTAGCAACGACAATACATTCAGAGTCTTCCAAACCCCCCTAGATCTTACAACAAAAACAATAGCAACAGAACCCTCCTCCTCCCAGTCTTCTCTCATCACCGACGACCACCTCCACCCATCAACACGCATTCCTCAAGGAGAGCTCATCTACGACTACTGCTGGTGTCCCACACCATTAGCATCATTGCCATCATTGGATACCGTAACAGCAGCAGATAATAATAATACCGACAACAATTATAGCTTCCTATCAACATCCAAAAATTGCCCCATACAATTATGGAATGCACTCAATGGCACCTTGATATCTAGTTATTGCCCCAGAAACGAGGCTACAGACCAGTTAGAATCAGCTCTATCAATTGCAGCTGATCCTCAAGGTGGTGGTGAGACAGTATGGGCTGGGTATAAGGATAAGATTAGGATATTCAATTTGGACAGACCTGGGTATGAATGTGATCTTATGATGCTAGATGGTGGTAGAAGTAGAAGAAGGAGTAGAAAGAGGAGGAGGAGATGTAAAGGAGGAGGAGAAGGAGGAGGAATGGGTATGCCACCTTCACTTTCTCCTTCTCCTGATTACAATGATGATGATGGTATGGATGGATTCTCAGGGCTGGTATCATGTATAGACTTCACCCCCCCAGTAAGCGGCCCAACCGCCCTCGTTGCAGCAGGAAGTTACTCTGGTTCCGCTGCTCTCTTCGACCCCCTCACTGGTGAAATGGCTTTTGTTCTTGAGGGACACACTGGGGGTATCACTCAAGTCAAGTTTGGTGCAGATGGTAACTATCTATACACAGGAGCAAGAAGAGATGGCGCTGTTAGGTGTTGGGATGTTAGGTACACATCAGACGTCGTGTATACATTAGAAAGGGAGAGTATAGGGACAAATCAAAAAATAGGGTTTTCTATAGAGCCGAGTGGGAGGCATTTGGTTAGTGGAGGGGAAGATGGGTGGATAGGGGTGTGGGATTTGAGAGATGGGAGGAAAGTGGCGGGGTTAAAAGGTGCAAAGGATGTGGTGAATGGAGTGGAGTTTCATCCTAGTGGGGGGTTGTTGTTGAGTGCTTCTGGAGAGAGGCGGTATGAAGTGGAGGTTGATTCTAATGATGATGAGGAAGAATGCGATGATGATGATGGTATGGAAGGAGAGGTGAATGTTGTGAAGATTTGGAAGTCTGTAGAGTTGGCTAATGCGTAGAGTTGTGAGACTCTGTGAGAGGCCATGGCGTTGAAGAATATAAGAGTAGAGAGAAATAGGAGACAGGGGTGAGTAATTTTTGTATGTATTCAAGTTGGTAAAACAGTTGAGCGTAGATTTAAGCTATGGATGGTTAGTTGTAGTGTCGATTTCGTAAAACAAAAGCTGAGCCAAGAAGATGATGATCAACTTGCTCTTATTACTCTTGTTACTGGGGTATGGAGCTGCTCAACTGAGCAATCCTATCCTGAATGACAAAGATATGGAGGACATCCTAAAAGATAACAAGTTTTTAAAACGCCAAGCCGAGAAAGATGATGTTGTGTAAGTGATCTGAGTCCCATGTTTCTTCTTTTTCTACGTCCTTATAACCCTGCATTGACCCTCATAACACCGTTACTCACAATTCAAACGCCTCCCTCGACCTTCCAAATCAATCAATCAAATTCACAGCCAAGTCGCCGACGAGCTCCCCATGGACATCTGCCCCCAAAATATTGCCCTCAAATGGCACTCCGAGATGAGTAGCAGCGTCTACGCCACACCCCTCATTACCGACCTCTACTCCGACGGTTTCAAAGACATCATCGTCCCTTCTTTCAACCACTACCTAGAAGTTGTAGAAGGCCGCGACGGTGCTAAATCTGCCGATTTTGAAGCCTTCCATGAATCGACCATCCATGCCTCCCCCCTCCTTTTTGACATCGACCTTGATGGTGTCCCAGACATTGTATTGGCCACATATGATGGTGAGATACTGTTTTTTAGGGACAATGGGGAGACTGCTGCTTATAAGCTGACTCTCCCTAGGTTGAGAGTGAGGAGGGATTGGTATGTGGGGCTGGATCCTGAGCCCATTGATCATTCTCACCCTGATGTTGGTGATAGTGGTGGTGGTGGCAGTGTTGATGTAGCAGCAGGAGTACATGTAGATTCAGCCACCCAACAACAGCAGCAGCAGCAGCAACATGGTGTAGAAGTAGATATAAATTCATTACAAAGAAGAAGACTGATGCAAGTTGATCAAGACATAGGAGAAGGTGTAGAAGCAGATGGTCACATCATTACCGATGAAGGATCAGAGAGCTTTCATGAATTATTTGATGAAGATGAGCTAGGAGAACTTAAACCTGAGTTTACTCTTCAAGATTTAGAGAATCTCCCTGATGACTTCCCCGCTGGTCTTGGTGATGGCGGTGGCGATGGTGGTCATCATATTCACCATGGTTTGCACACTGGCGTGGATGATGAAGATTATCACATCCCAGAGGACTATGTTGGCTTATTTGACCAAGACTATGCATTGAAAATGCAAGATATGGCCACCAGACAAGAGAAGATGTGGCAAGAGGAATTCTACAAAGCTCCTCCCCACGATCCACTGGAGTGGCAGTCCCCTAATGTTTTCATCGACCCACACATCCTCACCACCCCATCTATAGCTGATATTGACAATGATGGTAAACTTGAACTGGTGATTGCTGTGAGTTACTTTTTTGATAAAAACTACTATGAGCAGGAAGAAAACAAGTACAAAATACCAGTTGGAGTTGACCTGACCAAATATGTGGCGACTGGTATCGTTGTCTATGACTTGCAGAGGAGGATGATGAAGTGGAGTCAGCATCTTGATTTGACCTCTGATCATACTGCCTACAAGGCGTATGCATATTCTACGCCAACACTGGTGGACGTCAATGGGGATGGATTATTGGAAATAGTCGTAGGTACGAGTGTGGGTTTCTTGTACGTGCTAAATGCTAATAATGGAGAAGCTCTGCCTAACTGGCCAATTCAAATGGGAGATATTCAAGGACAGGTGGCCGTCGCTGATATTAATGGAGACGGTGTCGTTGAAATCGTGGCAGCTGATGCAAGAGGGAATGTAGCGGCTTTCAACCCCAATGGTAAGGAGCTTTGGGAGAGACACTTGGGTAGTAAGATCACTGCTGGTGCCACCTTTGCTGATGTGGATGGTGATGGTAATATAGAAGTTCTATTAGGATCTAATAATGGCCATGTTCATGTGTTGTCGGGGGTGACAGGGATGGACGTGGGCCCTTTTCCTTTCAAGACATTTGGTAAGATTATGGCTCCAGTGTTGCCGGTCAAACTGGATGACCCTGGAATGCCTGGATTACAGCTTGTAGTAATGGCATTTGATGGTTTTTTGTATGCAATTGATGGTAAAACAGCATGCGCTGACAGCTTGGACATCGGTGAGACCAGTTATGCAATGGTGCTGGCGGAGGACATCGATGGAGATGGAAGGTTGGAATTGGTGGTTTCCAGTATGAATGGCAATTTGTATGCAATTGGTACTGCAAGTAAGTACCAACCACTAAAAGCTTGGCCTCAACAAGTGCCTGGAGGGAATGGGTTCACATCTAGATGGAGTTGGCAAGGTGTCTATGCTACCAGAGAGACACGGCGTCCCAGAGATGTCAGATCACGTACCATTCCAGTCAGCTTTACTATAGTCGACAACCGCCCCATTCCTCACAATGACAGCATGACCAGAGGTCCTTACAAGGTATCAGTCCTGTTGGCTGGAGTGGGTGCTAAAGAAATGAATGCTGGAGATCAACCGGTTATTGGAATGGCTGACGTAATGAATACCACAGGGACATACACGATAGAAGTGCCCAGTCCGAGGTCGAGGACGACAGCGACGATACGGTTGGAAATGAAGGATGAAAGTGGGGTGATGTTTGTGGATGAGTTTGCTCTTTCTTTTCATATGCATTTTTATAGGTTGTTAAAGTGGTTGGTCGTGTTGCCATTTATGTTTGCTGCTGTGGCAGTGTTGGGGACGGAGTGGGATGGTGATCGAGAGGATGATGATGAGGAGGAGAGGTTACCTTTGGTTTCTCCTGCTATGCCTGCAAGGCCATACCATATTATTTAAATTTTAAACATTTATTTATGTTTCAAAATTCTGCAACACTACTATATGAAAAAACTGTGAAGAAGCTGCTGCATTTTTTTTTTTTTTTTTTTTTTTTTTTTTTTTGTTGTTTTTTTTTTTTTTTCCTTTTTCTTCTCTTTTTCCTTTTATTTTTCCCCCTCCCCCTTTCAACTTCCCCCCATTTCCCAAAACCCCACCCTCCCCCAATTTTCCTCACTC
>Ga0114919_10000264_pt1 | contig 38406 bp, 27 predicted proteins | sample BlataG_FD_88682 | JGI IMG/M metagenome (GOLD analysis project Ga0114919, IMG submission 88682) | Deep subsurface microbial communities from Black Sea to uncover new lineages of life (NeLLi) - Black_00105 metaG | ecosystem: Environmental > Aquatic > Marine > Oceanic > Sediment | place: Atlantic... | reverse complement strand
CCTTTCTCCCCCCCCAGGTCCGCCCCCCTATCGTCCCACCAGCTCCAGGCCAGGTCGTTGTCTCCTACGAAGTCTTCAAACCCCCTGCTGGCTGCTGCAAATTCGACGGCCTATCTCAAGGCGGTTTGATTGCATTGATCGTCTTGCTCATCATTTTCTGGCCACTCGCTTGGATCCCGTGTGTCATGGACTCTTGCTTTGATCAGCAACAAAGACCAGTGTATGGCTATCCTACTTCATCTATGGAAGCTGGTGGGTTTGGTGGTCCAGTTCCTGTTCAGATGCCTTACTCTCCTCCAGTACAAACTCCAGTAGGAGGAGGGATGAAGTAAGAGAAGATGAGATGAGGGGGAGGCGAGGATTACATAATACTTATATGCAATCTATAATCTACTACTACTACTACTACTACTAGTACTACTACTACTACTACTTCTAGTACCGGTACTATTAAGAATGAAACAAATGAGGTTTTCAAACAGGGAAGTGACCCCAACCTCAACCTGAACTTTTTTATTTTACACATACACACACACATTTTGTCACAAATCTTCAAATCTTAATATTCATTAAGTCGTTCTCGTAATTACTAAATCATTTCTACATTTAAATCTATCTGCTTATCTAATCATTAATTCTTTACTATCATTGAAATTTTTATATATACATACACAGTACAGCCCATCTTGTGGAAGAAATGATGTCTGCCCCTTGCCTCTCTACATACCACCACCACCTCCTCCTCCTCCTCCTTTACTCCTCTTATTCTTTTTCAATAACAACTCTCCAGCTAATCTCTGAGCTGCAGGTGATAGTGGCACACTACCAGTTCTCTTGTAAAGCCTTCCTGCAGATGCCCCCAGCCCAACTCCTCCTCCTCCTCCTGCTCTTCTTTCACTCATCGTAGTACCACCAGTGTTATTATGCCAAGGTGATGAGGAAGAAGAAGGAGATGGCACTACACAAGGTGTCCCACCAAAAGACTTCTGTGAATGCTGCTGTAGTTTCCTCTTTTTAATCGCTACTTGTGTTGCAAGAGCCAATCCAGCAGCTTCCCTTGGTCTAGGCCCTTTCATTTCAAATCCTCCTCCTCCTCCTCCTCTTTCATCCCCAAGTCTGTTGGGAGTGGCTTCTACTGTTGCAGGATTAGACCCTGGTGTTTCTACTATTCCATACCTTGCTGGATTTACTCTTCCATATTGATGATGATGATGATGTCGGGAGGGAGATGAAGCTTCACTGGTAGTTGTACTGATACTAGCTACACTAGTACCTCCAGAACTTAACATATCATGCATATTATGAATAGTATTATGATTACCACTACTACTAATGAGAAGGTGGGGGTTGAATCTGGTAGCTTGATGATTGATTACCTTGGGAGGACCCCCCACCCGCCCGTCTCTCTTCCTCACAGTCAAGGGTAGAGACTCTTTCAGTGATTGAGAGCTAGGATACATGAGTGCATTAACTGGGGTGTGCTTAGTTGGTTGTAGTGAGGGTAGTAGAGGTAGTGAGTACTGTGCTTGTTGAAGGGAGGGAGGAGGAGGAGGAGGAGGAGGAGGGAGGAGACCTGTAGCTTGTGCCTTAGCTCTTCTCCTGGCATTTGTCTTCTCCAAGAGCTCTGCAAAGCTGGCATTGTCTTCTGATGTGTGTGAAGCTACGAATATGTCAAGTGATACTGGTGGTGATTTGGCAGATTTATTGCCTTGATCATGTTCATTGTAATGATAATACTCTTTATCTTCATTATTATCATTATAGTTATTATCGTCATAGTCGTGGTCTCCTGGAGGGAGGGGGGTGGGGTCCTCCTGGGGATGGGATGTGTGTTCTCTATGATGACGATGAGAAGGGTCTGCTGTATGGTTTCCTTTGTGTTTAGATTTTTGGATATTGAGCTGGGCTTGTCGTATAATGTCTGGATCTCCGGTGCGAAGGGCCTGTGTGTAAGGTTTATAAACGAAAGGGGGTAGGAAAGGAGAAGGGTTGGTTTGACTGTCGACGGAGATGGGAGCGGTGGGGAATTGTGACAAGAGTTGTGACAAAACGTACCTCTAACCACTGGACCTGGAGTTGTAGATCTGGTAACTCTGGGAAAAAGTCTCTTTCGATGATTGCCTCAAGTTTAGCAGTCCATTCGTCTTCTTCGAGGACGATTTCTGGTTGTTTTGGCGATCTAGGTGGAGGAGGAGGCATTGCAGACCTACGGTTTGACTCTATTATGTTAATTTTTGACGCCATTGATTTGGTAAATAGTAAGAGGCTCGAAATATTCTAGATTAGGATGCGAAAAATGCTTTGAATTGTGGGTCAGGAGTAGCGTATCATCTTTATTTGCGAACTATCATTCCTTCAAGTGTCATGCGTTTGTAATCATTGTATCTAAATGCTTTGATAATGTATATGGACGCTCTGTTTTAGAGTGACCAAGGATCGTCGACCGGAACTTCCATCTTTTCCAATTCAGCAAAGGGTCGCCCTCCTCCATCAAGTAGTGAATTATAATCACCATGTTTGGTATTGGCAAGCAATTGTGGAGCATTCAGTAAGACAAGAGTCACCAGTAAGAGGAAGGAAGGTCTCTTAAACCAAATAAATAAATAAGAACCCTCCCATAATAAAAAGCTGTCTTACCTGGAATGGGTTTGGTAAAAATTCAGGTGGACGACGCCACAATGATATGACCTTGCCAAGAAGAAATGGCACATCCCTGTCATGCTTTTAAGAAAGGTGGTAAGGAGGTATGGTATGGTGAAGGCCTTACTCTAGAAAATTTCAATGAAATGACAGAAACATTTTTGGACTCAAGATTTCTTTGAAGACACTCACTGATGAAGAGAGACAACCATCGACCACAGGTTGGGTAGTCAGTCATGATTTAAGCGTCAATTCATAACGTCTAGAAAACATAGTATCCTTCCTTTCCACCTACGCACACCTAGTAAGAGTTGCTATCAATACAACCAAAAACAAAGAAATTTGGCAACATATATTTCTGATCACACAGATCAGTCTTAAAAATGGCCACCCCCTTGGGATGGAAGCGTTTTAAATTCTTCGAGGACCATAAACGCGACGAGGTATTCCTTCCAAACGACATTTCATGTTGCTGTTCAGACATAGAAGGCCGCACTTGGCTGGGTTGCACCGACGGCATGGTCATCGCCCTCGACTCCACCCTCTCCCTCTTCACCGCCTTCCGTGCCCATCAAGGCCCCATCCACGCCATTACATGCACCCAAGGGGATAAAATCATAACTCTAGGCACCAACCAACCCACAAATACATCATCCACATCACCCTCTCTATCCACACACAAACAACCTCCTCCTTCCGCTTCTTCTCTCAAGACCCTCCACGTCTGCAGCTGGTCCATCGCCGCCTCCCAATCAGGCGGCATCCCCTCCCCCATAGCCTCCATCAAGCTCCTCTCCTCCAGTCGCCCTCCAGATGGCTCCATCCTCTCAGCGGCTATCCACTCTATTTCTGTGTCTAGGGTATATGTAGCGCTGGCTCTCTCTACTGGGGCAGTTCATCTGTATAAAGGAGATGTAGCTCAGCACCATGCTCCTTCCTCTGCTCTGTCTATCAGGAGTATTCCCAAGTTTAAGGAGTCTTTTACCTCTCCATTAATGACTACAACTACTGTACAACAACAAAATCAACAAGAGATGTGTATATCGTTACATTTTGCATCATTGCCGTCATTGGAAGACTCAGCCCCACCTTCATCTTCTTCTTCCTCTCCTAGTAAACACCCCCAACAATCCTCATCCTTGCACTTGTTCATAACCAGTGGTACAGCTAGCTCTTCCACTATTAATAGTATTAAAGATTTTTCTCCCACAGGTCAGGTACACAAAGTATCTGCTTTTTCTGTATCCACTGGATCTCTACTATTACAAGATGAAGTGAGTAATAATGGCAGTACCAGTGGCAGTAGTAGTAGTAGTAGTAGTAGTAGCAGCAGCAGTACCTCCCTCCAACATCAACAGCAGCATTATTACCAAAACCAAGCAACAGTGACGAGTAAAGGAGAGCTTGCAGTAGCCACTCCAGATGCCATTCTCTTCTATACAGCCGAAGAAGGAAGAAAGGCAGCATTTGCCTTGCCTGGAAGGAAGAGTGGTCTAGCAGCTATGGGTCGGTACCTTATTGCCATCTGCCCTACCAATGGCAATGATGGTAAAAGTAGTGGTGGAAGATCGCCTGTAGTACAAGAAGGTAGAAGTACTACTACTACTACAACTACTGCAACTGCTACAGCTTGGGTGTTTGACTTGGAGTTAAAGATTGTAGCTGCATCATGTTCTGTGATATCTCCAATGAGGTGGATTGCCACTTTCTCACCATCATCGTCATCAGCAGTAGCAGCAATGATGAATAGTAATACTACTAATAGTAGTGATGACCAAAATGAGTTGGCTGATTGCTGCTGGGGAGCCTTTTCGGACGCAACAGGAGCCACCATCCGCCTGAATGAACGCCCCCTCACAGCCCGCCTAGAGCCCCTCTTCCGAGCACGTGCCTTCTCCCTAGCCCTCACCCTCGCTGAAAAAAGCCACGCCCCTCCTCTCATCATTTCCAACATCCACAAAAACTGTGGTGATTTCTACTATGGAAAAAGAGACTACGACCAAGCTGTGGTACATTATTGCGCCACTATTGGGTATCTAGAGCCATCCTATGTCATTCAGCAGTTTTTAGATCTGCAACGTCTCCCTGCTTTGACGACGTATCTGGAAGTGCTCCACAAGAGAGGGTTGGCGGGGGCAGATCACACTACACTACTGCTGAGTGCATACACCAAGATGAGGGATGTTTCCAAGCTGGATGCTTTCATAATCATGCACGGGGACGAAGAACTGACATCAATGCGACATGGAAATACTACTACTACTACTACTACTACTAATAATAATTTTATTATTCCAACAGGAGCAGCAGCAGCACATTCCATCCAAGCAATCAAAGCCGCCAACAAACAACAAACCTCCTACGACTCCACCACCGCCATCAAAGTCCTCCGAGCAGCTGGCTACGTTGAGCAGGCTTTGTACGTCGCTCTCATCTCAGCCGACCCTGCATCGTATCTGGACATCCTTCTAGAAGATGGTTGCCACCAGTGGGAGCAGGGGATCCAGTTTGCGAAGCATCTACCTAGAAAGCAGGCCGCAAAGGCACTACAATTGTATGGGAAATCTTTGTTGAGACATGTTCCTGTGGAGACAACGGCCTTGTTAATGGAGCTCTGCCTTCCTTCTCATGATCATCGTCATGATCATAATACTAATAGTAATAATAATGATGATGGTGGTTTTGTAGCTAGCTTGGCTGACTTTGCTCATATATACTCAGAGAGACCTGAAGATTTGAGATATGCATGTGTCACTATATTAAACATGTCCCCACCTCTCTCACCATCTAGTAGTAGTAGTAGTAGTAGTGGCACTAATAGTACAAGTAGGAGTGTGTTGTACCACATATTGTTAGATTTGTACTTGGGTGGAGATGGCCAGAACCTTAAAAATAGTGGTAGTAGTAGTGGTGGTGGTGGTAGCAGTACTCTTAGTGCTTTCTCACCACCAACAATATCTACTTCTACTACTCACTCTCCTCCTCCTCCTCCTCCTGCTGCTGCTGCTCAGAGTTTCCACCAAGAAGCGTTGGATTTGTTAAAAAGAGGCTGGATCCTGGGTGAAGATTCACCTGAATATGATGTCGATCAAGTCATGGTGATATGCAAACTGCACAAGTTCCAACCTGGCCTCTTATTCTTACTAGAGAGAAAGAGGTTGTACAGAGAGGCAGCTGCATTACTAGGGGAGGCAGGTGATTGGGATGGGGTGCTGGAGGCGTGTGAGAGGCATGGTGATGCAGGGGTAGGGGGGGATCCTGCTCTTTGGATGGATGCGTTGGAGTACTTTGGATCTTTGCATACCAGACAACAACTAAATAGTAATGGTGGCGGCGGCAGTAATAATATGACGACTCACCATGGTAGTAGTTTGAGTTCTATGATAAGAACACCACCACATGTATCTTCATTACCAGTTGCTGCTGACAGTAATACCAATAAAGAAGAGAGCAACAATGACAAGAAGAAGAAAATGGATGTAGGCGTGTATGTGAAGAGACTGGTGGCTAGAATAGAGGCAGGTAACATCCTCCCTCCCCTGGTAGTACTAAACACCCTGGCACGCAACCCTGACCTAGAGTTTGGTCTGTTGAGAGACTATATAGAAAGAGCACTGACAGCTGAAGTCAGAGCAGCAAAAGAGTATGGAAAACAAGGGAATCAGCTGAAGGAAGAAATTGAAAAGACCCGTAGAGAGGTGGAAAAACTAAAAACAGAAGCAGTCGTGTTTCAAAGCAACAGAGATTCCTCCACTTCAGCGCCGTTGGAGCTGCCTTCTGTGCACTTTATGTGTGGACATTCTTTTAATTTAAGGACGTTGGGGGATGCTGAAGATCCAGTGTGTCCGTTGTGTGCGCCTATGCATAAGCAGGTGTTGGATTTACAGAGGTCGCATGCTGCGAGTGCTGCTGATAAGGATGGGTTTTTCAGGCAGTTGAGGACGGCCGCGGATGGTTTTGGGGTGGTGGCTGAGTTCTTTGGCAAGGGTATTCTTAATCAGACCAGTGTTACTATGAAGTAAGATATTTAGATTTGTAAGAGTACCTTCATACCATATCAGGTATATATATATGTGTGTGTGTGGAGTTTACAGGCAAGTATGGGATACATTGAATTTTAGTACATTGTTTACTCTTATCATCGTCATCATTATGGTACGGCTTTGCTACACAAAATACAGAAAAAATAGCTCTCTTTTCTTTTCTTTCTTCTCTCCATCTATCAAATTATTTATACAGCCATATGCATACAGTAAGGTTATTGAATGAATCACAGAAACGTAGTCTTCATTATGATCACAAGTCCTTGTTGTTTGGTTTGGTGTTGTCGTCGTCAGACCCTCTTCCACTTGTGAGTTTTTCGATCAATTTTTTCCTGGCTTCACGTTTAGGAGCTTCAGTTTCTTCTTGTTTTTCAACAGTCTTCTCTGCATCTTTGCGAGTGCCTCTGTAGAAGACCCAGTTCATGCTGGCATAAAAGAGGATGCCAGCAGTCGCGGCTTTGGCGACGAGCGGAAGGAGAGCGGGGAGGGAGGCGACTATGGGGAAGGTGGGTGCTCTGCGGTTTGGAGCTGTGTGAGATGTCGAGAAATGCTTGGACTTGTGTCTGAATGGGAGTGAGAGAGACCTTGGAGTGCGTAAGGTGGATGTTATGCGCATGTTGGCGAGCATAGCTGACAATGTCCTTTCCAATGTCGTTTGGAAAGTTGACTTGGACAATGTCCTGAGCTGCAGACGTTGCTTCAGTAAAATGTCGTGGTACGTCACTTGTTAATCTCTAGGGAGTTAGTGGTACGAAATTTAGAACTCAAATTGGCGTGAACGAACAAACCCCAAAGTTTAATTTCTAAAAAATGAGTCTGCTGACTGGACGTCTGAACTCACCACGGAAGCGGGGAAGCTGGCAGCAGCTCCTAGCGCAAGTCTTTTTCTTTCAAGATCTCGGCCCAATCACAGCATTGCGAAATACATATCGACATAAATGACCTTACCAAATCCATCAAACACAGCATTGTTTTGATCAGATCTTTCTCACCACAACTCTCGATCTCTCTGAGATGGCCCATACAAAACAAAAAGAAAGAAAAAAAGACACAGCAATAGCCACCAAGCTCCTCTCTAAAGCAGGAAGCGACACACTTTCGGACTTTGGCCAACTCAGAGCAATCGTGCAAAACTGCCAAGGCATTCCCAACCTCATTGGTTTACATGGCGGCCTGCCACCCGACGAATGCTACCCAATCACCTCCATCTCTCTCCAGTTTCAAAACACTGACCCCACCCCCACCCCCAATAACAACATCAACAATCAGCATGCCATCACCATACCTCTCTCACAAACCCTAGCAGCACAGAAAATGGTTGCCAATGTCTATGGCTACCCTCCTCTTCTTCAAGAAATTCAATCCCTCATGCACTCCCTCCATCCCTCCACCTCCACCTCCATCTCCACCACAACAACCCCCGGGTCTACCTACACCCTGGAAATCCTCATGCGCATGTTCTTAGACCCCGGTGATGCCATCCTCACTGAAGAGTTTACATACAGTCATGCAATGGAAGGACTGATGATCAATGCAGTACCATGTAGGACCGTCATCCCCGTACCAATGGACCACCATGGTCTCATTCCTCAGGCACTTGAACAATGCATACTCGAGGCAAAGAAGAAGCAGGGGTTAAAGGTGAAGTTGCTGTATATAGTTCCAACTGGGCAGAATCCTACCGGAACTACGTTGGATTGGGGTAGAAAGAGGGAGATTTATGATGTATGCGTAGAGAATGATGTCATTATCATAGAAGATGATCCCTATATTTGGCTTCAGTTTTCTTCATCTTCTTCTTCTTCTACTACTACTAGTAGTAGTAGTGGTGGTGAGGTAATGGGATTGGAAGGGCTGATAGATAAATCTTCATGCAGCAACAAATCCTTTTTAGAATTAGATTGTATGATGATGAAGATGGCTAAAGGTAATGGTAATGGAAAAGGAGGAGGGAGAGTGGTGAGACTGGATTCATTTTCTAAATTACTTGGCCCAGGTCTAAGGGTAGGCTGGGCCAGCAGTACATCTCTAATAATAATAGAAAAACTAACAATAGCAATACAAAATGAACTTATAGGAGTATCAGCACCTGCACAAGTCATGGTTGGCGCTGTGTTGAAGAGCTGGGGAAGACAGGGATTGGATGCTCATCTGAGAAGCATTCAAGTTGTGTATGGACGCAAAGCCAAGGCGATTGCAGCTGCTTGTGAGAAGGAGTTGAAAGGCTTGGCCGAATGGAAGGTACCTAGCGCTGGGATGTTTTTATGGCTTGATTTGAAACCCTCTGGCATTGAAGATGTTGGGATTGGTACTACTAGTGGTAATGCAGACGAAACATCTCCATCTCCCTCTCCATCTTCCTCTCCCTCTTCGTCTTCGTCTTCTTCTGTACTGACACTACTTCAGGGAAAAGGAGTGATTGTGGTACCAGGCAAGGTATTCCACCCTCATGGAAGAAGGGAGGGATTTAAATGTAGCTTTATTAGGGTGAGTTTTGCTGGACCAAGTGAAGAGCAACTGGAAGAAGGGGTGGTGAGGTTGGCTGCTGCTCTCAAAGAATATCGACAACATCAATGATAGTTAAGTAGCATCAGATTATGATCTCTACTATGTCCCATGTAAACAACAGCATACTAGAGCTTGGTGGTTCTGGTCATTACACAGGGGGGGGAGGGGGGGGCAAAGAGAAGAGTGTACTGTTTTTCAGTTTTACTCTCTCTCATTCTTATGGAAAAATTTCATGAATATTGAAGTGGGTTCCTTCCTCCATTTCATCAAAAACGACACAAAAAAAAACTGGGTTTGGTTGGTGGTATATTTATTGGACCCCCCCACCACCGCCACTTGGGGTCTTTTCCTCTCTCTCTCTTTCTCCCATATCAACATCATGGTATTATGTATGTATATTCTGTATGCACTCTTGTAATTCTTCTCATATTTATGAAGATGCAGCCAAGTTAGCAGAGCTCACAAGCTCACCGCTAATCTTATCCAACTGGCCCTTGACACTCAAGTCAATCTGTGATGATCCCCATTCGACGATGAAGCCTGCAATGAGAGATTCGTCGATGACTGGCTTGAGCTTGATGTTCTTGCTGCCTGTGAGTTCTTGGAGTTTCTTGGCAATGAGGAATTGTTGTTCCTGCTCGAGCTTGACAGCAGAGCGGAGGACCGCGACTTGGGTCTCGGTGAGGTCGCAGTATCTGGTCTCAAAAGCGTCGCAAATTTCTTGGATGGCTTCAATGCGTCCTTGGTCGACCAAGAGGTTCAGGAAGTTGAGGGTGTATTTGTCAAAGCCGCTTTCTGATGCGATTCTCTTGAGGAGTTCCTTCTTCTTCTCTTCGTTAATGGTGGGGTTGGACAAGAAGTTTTTGATATCCTGTAGGGGGAGAAAGAGAAAGAGGGGAGACCGAGGCGTCAGTCATTGGAATGGTGTTCGTGAGACAATTGAGAGAGTATGCACGAAAATGAAGGGATCTTTCTATGGTCAGATACTATAGGAAGAGAAATGTGCATTAGATGCTGTAAATAAGACTCACCTCGCTGTCTTTCATAACACTTGCAAGTGCATCGATGTCTGCGTGCACAGCTTCCAAGCAGTTCTTTTGTTGAGCAACCTCCACCAAAGCATTAGCGTATGAAGATCCAACGATATCATAATCGAGCTGCAAGGAGGAATCAGAGGGAATACGTTAGAAAAAGTTGAGTAAAGCCGTCAGCCATCTTGTTATCCCTTGTAAAACCCTCCATAGACTGTTGCTATGCCTACGTCTCGTGTACCACGCTCTTCTTGGATGATATTGGTCAATAGAAACCAGAAATCAGAGCGAGCATAGACACACATGGCACCTATTCTGGGGGGGTGTCCAGTTTTCAGTGATGGGGGACCCCGTTTATGCTGTATTTCTCTCTCTACTTACTCTTGCAACAGCGATCTTTCTAGCACCACGGCTTTGGACTGCAGCCTTCTTTGCCTTTACTGGGGCACCCTTCAGGAACGCCCTTGCAGAAGCATTTGCTGCTGTTCTCATGGAAGTAGTCTGCATATTTTCGTCTACAACATCGTAATTCCACTAAGTATGTATGCTGGACAGTAAAAGGTAAGCGATTTTACAATGTGCCAACGTCCACCGCCCTAAACTTATCAAGCTCATCCAAAACGAAAAACCGAGAGAGCGTCGTTTGATCCCTGCTTTCCTCATCTCTCTCTCTCTCTCTCTCTCTCTCTCTCTCTCTCTCTCTCTCTCACACACACACACACACACACACACACACTCCTCCTCTGATTATTTCATCCAATCCTTGAAAATATAGCTCCATTACTTCCATACCTCTCTTTTTAACCTCAAGAAGGATGCACAACTATACCAACCTTACCCCTCATCTTCTCCAGTTTCTTCTCCGCCATAGTCAATGCCGCTCTCTGTTCTCCTGCCGCCGCTTTCAACGCCTCTATTGCGACATTTCTATACTTTTGTTCCTTTTCTAATGCTTGTATACAGCTATATATTGCATCCAAGTCTTGGGACTCATTTAGTAGGCTAGCTGCTGCTTCATCATAGGCACATGAGGCTGCTTGGCTGGCTTTATTGGCTGCTTTCAATACTGCTATTATTTGGGGTTGGGGCTCTGCTGGGTGTAGTTGTTGTTGACGTTGCTGTGCTGCTGTTGTTTTAGGTGATAATGAAGTGGTGCCCCCTTGAATTGATGGTATGTCTCCTGATGTTCCATCTATGCCAAGTAATTGTGCTACATGTGGGAATATTTGTATCAAGTAGTTGATGATGATGCCGGTGCCAGACTTGCCAAAAACCTGCCTCTCCTGCCAGATCTTGACCATGCGCATAACTTTAGAGTTAATTTTTTCATTCTTCTTGCTGAGGATGCTTTTGAGGGCTTCTGGGAGAATCTTTACGTATTCTTGGATGAACTCAGAGCCCTTGTTTCGGCTTTATTGGAGTGGGAAGGGTGGAAAACAGAAAGATTGAGAAGAGAAGAGAAGAGAAGAGAAGAGCGACGGTGTCGATCAAATCAGGGTGATTGTTTTCTTACCTGTTCTGTGCAATATCATTTGCGAGATACAAGAGCACCAACTGCTTATCTACATCTGATTTAGCAAAGACATCGCCCCAAATTTGGACTAATCGAGTGGAATGTCTTCTCAGGTATTGACACCATGCCGACAATGCTTCTATGCTTTCCTGTGTTGGGTCGAGTCTGTCAAGTTTTAATCGGTACCCATCCTCATTCAAATCCATGATATATATGCGTCGCGCAAAAATGGAGCAAGAAATAACACATTTTCAGTAGGGTTCTCATGGGAAAACGAAAATGTGCATCACCGCCACGTTTGCTTCAAAAGTTTGGGGAAACCCGAATTAAATAGAATTTTGAATTTAATCTGTTTAATTGAATAGTCCTGGTCTCGCTGGAGTCTTGCAAAGCTCCACTACATCGTCAACAGCAACGACTTTCCTGTCGAAACTCAACCAATTACCAAAACTTTCAAATCATGGTTTATTTCATACACCACCCTAGCTCCTTCTACCGTAACAAATTATTAAAACAAGCATACACGTGCATTAAGCGGTATCATATCAGTTCTGCCACCACCACTCATCGCCAACATCACCACCACCGACTCTATGCCACCCTCCCCGACCCTCAAGACCCTGACAACTACAATCAGGACTCTGGAACTCAAGAAAAACTAATCCAAATGTTACGTCTAGAAATAGGGAAGAAGCAAGTAGAAGAACAGATTGAAGAAGAAGTAGAGCAGGGGAGTGAACGACTCCGACAAGTAGCAGAGGAGGTAGGTTTTTTTCTCTCAAAAAATAGAGTAACTCTCTTTTTATCTCTCTCTTTATCCATCTCAATACCTTCTATATTCTAACGATATCCCATGCCAAATTAATCTTCAGGCAAAAGCTGAAATTGATAAATTAGCCGAGCTCAATCAATTACGCTCCGACTTGGCATTTGATTCCACACTTGCCGATATCAACAGAGAATTCGATGAATTTGAAAAGGAATTACAAGCCTCACAAGAAGAAGCAAAAATCAAAGCAGCAGAAGTTGCTAAATGGAAGAAAGAAATGGCAAAATCTAGATCCGAAGGACAGTTTTTCAAACAATTATATGATGACGAGGATAGTGATGACGAAAACGATGGAATAAAAGGGAGAGTGTCATCAGGTGGACAAAGAAGAAGGAAGAAGAAACGTTTTTCAAGTGACGAAGCAAGAATTGAAGCTAAGGCTCGTTCAGATAAAGTAATAGAGCCAGCTAGATCAGAGACTACATCTAAATTTAGGTTTATGTTATTTGGGGCATTGTCTGGGGTGCTGGCAGTGGCGGTGATTGCTGATGTGACATCAGCAGGACCTTCTCCCGGTCAAGATGCTTTATATGCTGCTATTGCTACTGCATTGGCATTTAATGCTATTGAAGAGAGGAAGGATCTTTAAAATTAGTTGAATTGTAGATAGAAATGTACAATAGAGATATGAGAGGTTTGGAGTGAGCAGACTAGGAGTCGGAGCGTTGGGATGATGACGCTGCTCATGGACTCCCTTTTTTATAACGTGCATAAAACCAGACAACGAGTCAGTTTAACCAGAGGTATTCATTGATCGTATATTGATTTTGATATCCTGAACACAAATTTGCCAATCGGTGAGTGTGTGACAGGAGAAATATAATCGAGATGCAGATGCAAGGGAAAATATCCACAGGGGCAAAGTCCTTGGGTTGCCCCGTAAATGTAGGCTTTTTGAAACAACAGCGACGCACATCATTGTTTGGTAAAGGCAATTTGACTCGTGAGTCTCTCTCATCATCCAGACAACAAGGCCATGTTCGCAATAACAAGCACTTCTCTCATTCAATCAGGGCTACTGTTACAGAGCCACCCAACCTATCTAAGCCTACAACATGTCCTCGCGGCTCACATTGGGAAGTCCACAAATTCGGTGGCACTTGTGTCGCCGCCGCCACTCGCATTGAAGAGGCTGCTCGCTACCTCGTCTCAGAGCCAGGCAACTCCAAGCTCGTTGTCGTCTACGCCATGGGCTCCCACCCCACCTCCCCGGTCAAAGTTACAGATCTCCTCATCAACATGGTCACCAAGGCTGCCAACCAAGATGAGGCCTTCCTCCTTGATTTGGCCGCTCTCCAGGAGAAGCACATTGACACTGCCAAGCTCCTCCTCGGGGACGGCCCCGCTCTCACAGAATTTGTTTCCAAGCTCATGGAGGACATGACCAACCTAAAAGCCATGCTCCAAGCTATTTCTATTGCTGGAATGTCGACTGAAGCATTTGAAGAATTCGTCGTCGGACATGGAGAGCTATGGTGCGCTCAGCTCACCGCCGCTAAATGTCGCCAATTGGGTGCAGATGCCGCCTTTTTGGACGCTCGTCAGGTGCTGGTTGTCTCCCCCACCTCTGACGGTAACTCTGTTGACGTTCTTTACGAAGAATCAAATAAGAACCTGGACGCTTGGGTGGCTAGAAATGGCATTCCTCGCATTATTGTTGCTACTGGCTTCATTGCAAAGAACCCCAAGGGACAGGTTACTACCCTGAAGAGAAACGGTTCTGATTACTCTGCCACCATCTTTGGATCACTTTTCCAGTCTGGCAACATCACCATCTGGACTGATGTTGATGGTGTGTATTCTGCCGATCCAAGAAAAGTACCAGAAGCTGTCTGTCTGCCACATCTGTCTTATCACGAAGCTTGGGAATTGTCTTATTTTGGAGCTAATGTGCTGCATCCCCGCACTACTCTTCCAGCTATGAAGTACTCCATTCCAATAAACATCAGAAACTTCTTTAATCTGACAGCTCCAGGTACCATGATCAGCGGAGGGGCCAGTGTGCCAGCTGGCGTTGATACTGACGGAGTGAAAGGCTTTGCAACCATTGATAACGTTGCCTTAATTAATGTAGAAGGCACTGGTATGGTTGGAGTACCTGGTACTGCAGCTGCTATGTTTACTGTCATGAGAGATGCAGGAGTGAATGTTATTATGATTTCACAGGCCTCGTCGGAGCATTCAGTCTGCTTTGCTGTGAAAGGTGCCGATGCAGTCACTGCCCTTGCTGCTCTGAACAAACGCTTTGCTGACGCTATTAAATCCGGCCGTATTTCCAAAGTAGAAGCCATTCAAGATTGTTGTGTGTTGGCTGTAGTAGGAGAAGGAATGGCCTCTAGAAAGGGCGTTGCTGCCACTACCTTTGCTGCTCTGGCCAAGTCCAACATCAATATCCGAGCCATCGCCCAAGGCAGCTCAGAATACAACATCACCGCTGTTATTTCCCAATCAGAAGCCATCCGTGCCCTGCGTTCTGTGCATTCCAGATTCTACATGGACCAGACCCCTATCGCAATTGGCCTCATTGGCCCAGGATTGATTGGAGGCACCTTTTTGGACCAGCTCAGAGAGCAGTGTGAAGAATTAAAGGAAAAGTACCATCTGGACATTCGTGTGCTCGGTATTGCTGGCAGCAAACAAATGGTCCTGTCAGAAGACAGCGTAAATCTGAACCAATGGCAAGCTGAAATGCACTCCAAGGCTCAACCAACTGACCTGGGTAAATTTTCTGATCACTTGTCTAGATCCTTCATCCCGAATTCTGTCATCATAGATTGTACTGCTTCTGAAGTACCATCTGAATACTACCTAGACTTTATGAAGAAGGGCATCCATATCATCACCCCCAACAAGAAGATGAATTCCGGACCTTTGAAGAGATACAAGGAATTGAAGGCAAATCAACGGTCTTCATACATTCACTACTTTTATGAAGGCACTGTGGGAGCTGGTCTGCCAGTCATGCAGACCCTGCAACACCTGCTGGGCTCTGGAGATCGAGTGGACCGTATTGAAGGTATATTTTCGGGTACATTATCTTATATATTCAACACCTGGGGTACAGATGGACGTACTTTCTCTGAAGTAGTGGCAGAAGCTAAAGCAAAGGGGTACACCGAACCGGATCCTAGAGATGACCTGGCTGGGATGGATGTGGCAAGAAAAGTGACGATTTTAGCTCGTGAGTGTGGTATGGACGTAGAACTAGATGATGTTCCCGTGCATAGTCTGGTTCCTGAACCACTAAGGTCTATTGGATCTGCGGATGAGTTTATGGCCAAGTTGCCTCAATTTGATGGTGAAATGGACGCCATGCTCAAGGACGCACAAGAGGCAGGAGAATGTTTGAGGTTTGTAGGAGTAGTCGATGTAGCCAATGGCAAAGGCAGTGTGGAACTGAGGAGGTACCCTAAGGACCATCCATTTGCTCAGTTGAGTGGAAGTGATAATATTATAGCATTTACTACGGCAAGGTACTTGAAGCAGCCATTGATAGTGAGGGGGCCTGGAGCGGGAGCAGAGGTTACGGCTGGTGGAGTGTTTAGTGATCTTTTGAGGTTGAGTGCACACATTGGAGCTGCTTCATGAGGAGAGAGACCTATTTGTTGTGTCAAAATTTGCTATAAATGTAGAAAGAGCCAACTTTAAATGAATGTCCCTTTGTCATCTCTCTCTCTCTCTCTCTCTCTCTCTCTCTCTCTCTCTCTCGAGAGCAGGTGGTCCCGCCATGTGCTGTGAGAGCCATTCACAGAAAGTGGGGTCACCTCCATGTTTTAAGATCCAGGTAGCGATAAATAGGACAGGTAGCTCAGCGTGCCGCTTATATCTTTTATTCAAGTGATAAAATTTTCATTTAGAAGTACAGAAACGGTTTATTTTCAAAAAGCATTACCCATTTGACCTAATAATAACTAAAGCAAAAAACATATTGTATATGTTAGGGAAGCTTTCAATGACTGTTGGCGTTGATGAAATATGCAGCCACGCTTCTATAAACTACCAGAGTGCTCAAAGCGAGCTAAAGGGTGAAGTAAGCGAGAGATAGACTGATTTTAAAATGGGCTTTTTTAAAGAACTCATCCTTACCCCCAAAATGGCCGTGATATTTAAAGTTTCTAACCTTCATCCACCTCCACACCGTATATAGGACGTCCTTTACCTGCAACACGAACGTCCATGGCCGTGTTTAGATGGTGATGATTCATCCTCCGAGAGTGACAACCCTTCTTCTAAACCTCTACCTCCCATTGGCACCATCTCAGAGACCTCTGTGGACAGAGCAAGTGCCACAACTGCAGCTCCTTTAAATTGCCACTGTGGCCACAACTTGAACACCTACTCTCTCTTCTGTGTCTTTGACGGCCACAATGGAGCTGCAGCTGCAAAGTTTGCGGCCAACAGGGTGCTCCCAATGTTAGAGGAACGTCTCCCCAAGGGACCTGTTCCCCCACTAGACCACCCCCTTTCCCCTGCCTTTAGGGAACTAATCCAGTGTGCAGTTGTAGAGACGACCATCCAGCTGAACAGAGAATATGCCGCTCGTGGAATCATGGCCGGCTGCACCTCCACCGTTGTCCTCGTCGTCGACAGACTGGTTACATGTGTAAACTTGGGAGACTCTCGTGCTACTATAGACAATGGCCTTGACAACCTGGTGCTCACTGTCGACCACAGAGTAGCAACTTTTGAGGCAGACCGTGAACGTGTTGAGGAGGCGGGCGCTCAAGTCGCCTCTCTCAGCCCTCAAGGCAACGGCCCAGCTGAGAGCAGAGCAGTGGGCGTGGGCCCCCTCAGAATCTGGCCAGGAGGTCTTTGCCTCAGCAGAGCAGTGGGTGATTTCGATGTCGGTGATGTAGTCATCCCCCTCCCCCACCTCACTCAGGTCGTTGTTCCCAAGACTGGAGCCAGACTGATGATGGGCTCAGATGGTGTCTGGGAAGCGTATGAAAACATGACCAGAGTTCAAGCCACTTCAAGGAGCTGGAACTTGGACTTTGCTCCATCCAGAGTGATCCAAGCTGTGGTTAGAGGGTGTGATGGACTGAGAGACGATACTTCTTTGATTGTTGTGGACGTGACTCCTGTTGGAATGACCTTCCCCGAATGTGCTGCTGCTGCTAAAACCGCGTTGAAGAAGAGTAAATCATCTGGCTCGATGAACAGTCAAAGTTCAATGAAAGCATCTTCACATGTTGCTACTGATGCTGTGCCCAGTGGAGGCTGCTTGTGCTTTGGAGGAGGTGGTGGAGGGGGAGGGGGAGCTCCACGAACAGCCAACACCGACTCATCAGTTGACAGATCAGCTTCGGTCAAGAAGATGGGCATTGCCGCTGAATCAATCAGAGTCGTTGCTGATGTAGACATTGCTCAAGTATGTGGCTTATTGCCTTCTCCCAGAGGCATGCCTGCCTTTGTCCCCGGTTGGCTAATGGAGGAATCCGTCAAAGATGCATTCCTGGAAATGGCAGCAGAAGCCAATGAAATATGGAGAGAAGCGCACTTCTCCAGTCGCTTCATCCGTCCATCTCAACTATTGAACGCCAAGACTGATGCTTCCAATCAAATGAAGTCCTTCAGAGAGCAGCAATCAATGTCATACAGCTCCAGCCACATTGCGTTGCATGAATTACAGACTGATGTGGAGGTTGCACTGCTCCGTCGTTCTATGGATTATGTCGGTGCTGACGGTAAAGTGACCAAGATTCATTATATTGATGATGATATAGATGTCAAGGGAAAGTTGCCTTCCATGATAGATGCGTCAGTTCGCATTGGTAAGAAGACCCAGGTCCAGTTTACCCAGGAGACTGAGAGAGATATGGGCATTGCTGACAGAGTAGTCAGCGGAGGCGGTCCCTCGGTCAGAGCATCCAATGGCGCTGCTAATGCCCTGGCTCAAGCTAGAGCTTCTGATCCAGATATAAGAATGGTTGGATCAGCTTGGGGGGATAAAAGTGTGCACATGAAGGTCAGTAAAGTACCGTCAAGGGATCCCAGTGTCCGTTCACAAGGCACAGCGGGGGAAGCCTTAGGGGTCGTTGATGTAAAGAAGAGTTGTTCTGCTGCTGGAGGAGGAGATGGATTGAAGACATTCCCTATCATATCTGGTGGGAATACTCAGGACAGCAGCAGCAGCAGACCAGTCAGCGACCCCGTTATAATTGTTGGAGGAAGGAAGAAGAGTATGGCATTAGATGATGATTGTCAAGGTGGTGGAGGAGGAGGAGGAATGCTGGGCAGTGCAAAGGAGAATTCGATGCTGATAACTCCTGCACAGAGTAATGAAGTGCCCAAGTTGCATGTTGTGCAGAGGAGCGGGAAGAAGAGCACTGGCTGGTTTGGCAAGTAGAGGAAAGGGGAAAGAGAGCATTGCAAAAATTATTTTATTGCCCTGTGTATATGTACGACTCATCGCTGACTATGACCATTTTTTTTGCACACATTACACCAGTGTGCTATTTATTCTGCCATTATTTTATTTGCTCTCCCCCCCCTCCCCCTCTGCTTGCTGCACTGGAATCTTGTTGCTCATTTTCTACAAGTAACTGTAGTGTGTGTGTTTGTTTTTATAAGAGGTGTTTATTGGCTCTTTCTTTGACTTTGATACAGAGAGCTAAGACAACAAGAGATGGTGTATAATAGTACTATTAGTATGCGTATGAGGAATCGTATATTCCCATGTCCCTTCCATGTAAGGGATTGATTTCATTTGGATATAATGACCACCAGCGTGAGGTGGATACCCTTGTTTTTTTCCTTCTCTTTTTCATTTGGTTGGGCTTGTTGTTCTTTTTGTAGCTTTTATGGAGCTTTCTAATAACATTTTCCCCAGGTTATTATTTATTTTTTTTAAATGTAAATACTACTACTGCCAGTGACAATTTACCTCAAGAGGAGCAGCCAAAACAGAGAAAGGGGAGGAGCTTTGAAAGCAGAAGAAGGGGGAAGAGGGGGGGGCGTGAGCTCGATGGCAGTAAGTTGGTGGGTCGAGAGCTCTCAAGGGACTCGACCAACTCGAGTCCCTTGAGAATCCTGGAACTCTGTGCGTCATACCGAACACTTTTTAGGTTGTATTGGAATATAAAGGTGTCATTTTGTTCAAAAAAATTGCAGTCTGATTAATACACCCTGCTACAACGAATAACGAGGAGACATCCTTTCCTGATCTGTGGTTTCAAAGCTATGCTGCCCTCAGCCCTTAATAACATAGATATCAGCAGCAGATCCAACTTCTTAGAGGTAAGGCCGTAACGTGCATTCGAACCCCCAGTCTACGTCTGTTCTCCCAGCTGAAAGAGTGAGAACAATCGACAATCCTCCACAGCTCAACGCCCTACTTCCCTTCCTTCACCCACTCCATCACACACCACAGGTATCACTCGACAAGCTCTCAGTCAAATACGTAGGCCCAGCTGGCCATGAAAATGATGCAGGATCCATCCAATCCAACTTCCCAGTTCCAAAAGAAAGACTTCTCTACTATTTCGAATGCAAAATCACCGAATCTGGCCGCACACAACAACCCACTTCCACCTCCACCGCTGTCTCACCACCACCTCCCATTGTCTCCATTGGCTTTGTCACCCCTGCTTTCAAGCACGGCCGCCTCCCTGGTGACACTGGCGGCTCTTATGCCTATAGAAGCAACACAGGTAGAAAGTACGATGGACACGGTGGCGTCACTGCTTCCAGGGGAGAGCTGTATGCCTCTCAATTCACCACTGGTGATGTTGTAGGGGCAGGTATTTGGTTGTCCAAGCAGGAGATCTTCTTCACTAAGAATGGAGAGATGCTGGGTACTGCTTTTAAATCTATAGGTACTCTTACACTATTTCCAGCTGTAGGTATCCATACCCCAGGTGCTAGAGTAGAAGTTAATTTTGGAGGACAAGAAGGAGAAGGAGGAGGGGAGGAAGAGGAAGATGACAAGGAGATGGATATTGGCACTGAGGATGCCACAGCTACAGGTGGTGATAGAAAAAAGAAAAAGAAAAAGGGCCCCTTTATGTTTGACGTGAATGCAGCAGTAGACGAGGCTAGAAAACAAGCTCTCAAAGACATATCCACTATTGACATTCCCATTAAACATGTTCACAGTCTAGTCAGGAACTATTTCCTGCTTTACGGATACTCCAAGTCGCTAGAAATGTTTGACAAGGATGTTACATGTCCTGGTACTGCTGCTTCTAAAGGCTGGCATCCCGACGGTACTACCACTGACACCAATAACTATGACGACATCCAAAGTGCAGCACAAGCATCATCAGCAACAGCATCAGCATCAGCATCAGCATCAGCATCAGCATCAGCATCAGCATCAGCATCAGCATCAGCAGCTCTTAAAGAACATTATCAACATGTAGGAACTGATTTGAAAACTGAGGCAGGGTATAGGGCACTGGTAGAAAGAGCAGCTGTGTTGACTTTGAAAGAGAGGGCCATAGTGAGGGAGCTGATTATGGGTGGCAATACAGCAGATGTGTTGGAGAGAATGGAGAAGTCTAAAGAGCTGAAGCAAGCTGCTGCTGCAGATCAAAGTGGTGGTGGTGGTGGTGGTAGCCTGAAGTTTCCATTATACTGTCAACATTTTGTAGAGCTGATCAGAAGGGGAGATGTGCAGCAGGCAATGGTGTTTGCTCAATCAGAGCTGTCTCAACTGACTTTATTGAATGAAAGTAGTAGGAGTAGGAGTAGCATAGCATCTGGCAGTGGTGATAACAACAATAACACCGACCTGGGACCATCCTCCTCATCCCCCTCCTCCACTTCCTTACCACTATCTAGGCAAGAAATACTGACAGAAACCGTTGGTTTATTAGCATATGAACACCCTGAGACATCACCTCTAGCTTATCTCTTGAGCTCAGCCCACACTGAACAAGTAGCAGATGCAATTAATGCTGTCATCATAGAGAGTGCTGTGCATACACTGAAAAGAGATCTCTTACAAGAACAAAATAAGATGAATGATAGAAGTGGTAGTGGTAGTGGTGGTAAAGGTAAGCAGCCCAAAGAAGAAGATGATGATGAAGAAGAACTTGATGAAGATGATCATGTACCACCACCGCCCTCCTCCTCCTCCTCTTCCTTGTTCACACCTTCTGGTCCGGTGAAGAGCACACTCGAAAAAGTGCTGACTCAGCTCGTAGTCGCTCAGCATGCAATTCATGAAGAGGTCCAAGGTGGAATGGGAGAAGTGTTCAAGCTCCATCACCATCTTCCTCCCCTCTATATTGCAGACCCTAATGATGATGAGGAAGATGAAGAGGGTGATCCATTTGGGGAAGACATGGATCCATTTGGTGAAGAGGTGGACCCATTTGAAGGTGAAGACGAGGAGATTGATCCCCTGGATGGTGATGGTGATGATGATCCAATGGATGGAGGGGTGGATGTGCTGGAGGGGGAAGATGGGATGATGGCTGGAGAGGGAGACAATGGTAGAGATGATGATGATGAGGAGGAGAGGGCGGAGGAAGTGGCTGCTATGGATACAGCCGAACAGTAGCAGTAGAAGTAATGTATGGACGATTGTGTGGAGTAGCAACTGAAGCTTGAAATGTATACTACAGTAAATAAAGTCAAGTTGATAAACAAAAATAAGACCTTTGGACAACCTTCCGGATTGAATGGACACGCAGACAAGCTGCTCATGTGACCAGCGTATGGCCACAACTCCATTACCCCAGGGGCAGGTTGCACACATATGTGCATCTTGACTGAGACTCAACTGAATGAGTGAGCCACTCCCCCTCGGTGAGGTTTGTCTTTTGCTGGCTCTTGGCTACAGCTAGGGGAAGGAACTCTCATGAAAGCCCTACTAAATGGAATGTCTAGGGTGGGGACGCCAGTTGCTGGCGTTCTCTCTCGATTGGTTTAGGGTAGCAAGGCTTCCATTCATCAGGAGCCCTTTGAGAGGGGGAGTGAGGCCCAGTGAAGACCTCCAGAGGTGAGAGGGGAGAGAGGCGCGTGGAATATATACCTGTCAATTTTGAGGCAAGTGGTGGTTATGGGTTGCATGCGAAGCTGGTTTCGAGTATATGTACAATATAATGTATTGAATGGAACCCAATTTGTTTGTAATAAGTGACTTATACCGATTAAGACGTCCCCAGATCAATTCAGTTCAATTTGGTGATCGAATTCAAATCCTCTACTTTACACCGTTAACGTTCACCGCTGGCATCGTTGATCCTCTTTTTACCACTACTGTGATCCAATTCTAACACAACTCTATGTTTCAGCACCATTCTCCCAATCTTCTCCACTTATCGCCACGCCTTGAGCACCTTTCTCAACATATACGAACACGACCTCACCGGCCCTGCTGATATTACTCCAGACACAGCTTGTCTCGCGCTAGACCACCTCACAGTTGATGCCAACACCTTCTGAAGTGCCTTACCTCCTCTATTCGTATGCATATCTGCCAACTGGTCTACTGATGTACAATTTGCAGCTGTCTTTAATCTGCTCAGCACACCAGCAGGCAGCCCTTCCAACAACGATCTCCTTGTGTTTCTACTCACATCTTGCTCCCACACACCTGCATTATTAATATTATTCTCATCTAATTTTCTTATTATTTTCCAGCCATGTTGTGCAGTAGCCAATGGCGGCCTGTATAATGTCTGCAAGTGCCCCCAGCTCCCCTGCACTATTCTCTCAATCTTCCTGTTATCCTCAAACAACATCATCCTCAGATCACCTACATAACTAAGAGAACAAATAGTCCTGAACAAGCTACTTTCTTTAAATCTTTCAGGTAACAACAGCAGCGCGGCTCTTAGTGCAGAGTGCAGATTGACTGCTTGGGCTTCTGCCACTTCTGCATGTGACTGATTCAAAGTGAGGACGGGTTTGTGCAGGCGACCTGCTAGGTACAGGGAGGTCCATTTTTTGAGGTCTTCTGTGAGTGAGGATATGCTTACTACTCCGTATTTGATCATAAGCTGCTTTCTGGAGGCTGAGTGGGTGTGGGTGACTAATGGGTTGAACCAAACGCCTGCTCCAATTGTTTCTGCAATGCTGGATACATTGGAAGGGCCTAGTAATGAGGCTAGCAAGGAGTAATCGGCTCGATTGCGTTGTAGATTCTGTAGTAGTTAGTAAGTGAAGAGAAGGAGAGAGAGTGGAGTGGAGTGGAGTGGGTGAGGGGGAAGTGTGATAAGAAAGAAAAACAAAAAGGAGGAGACAGAAGAGAGCTGTCATACCTGAGCGTGCCAATCGATGGGATTCTCAACAGCGAAAATCAAGTCTATCATGGGAGCATATCTGCTGCCCACTAGTCTACTAGATGTGTTGGTGTTGTCATAGAGACCTGGTTGATTGAAAACACCTGAACCATATGCAAAAGCGTGATCAACAGACGGAAAACGAGATAATATTTCTCCGAATTTAGCATCCATACTGCATTTAATTATTTAGTTAGACGTATACGATTATATGGTACCAATATTAAAGCATTAAATGGATATTTGACGACGATACTCGCCATTCAAGGCCAAACCATAGGTCTGAGCCATCGCCTCGAGTTGACTGAGGCCATCTTCCTCCTGCCTTTAAACTGCTTTGATTGACATTCAAAACTTATAATTACAATTATAATACATCAATATTATACAGACTTAACGTATTTAGTAATATGCAGCAGTCTGTACTCCAGTTTGGCCTTTTCTTTTTTAAGCTGCTCCACTTCCGCTGCTAACCTGTGCTGTTTCTCCTTTTCCACTGCTAGAAGTCGTTGCACCTCTTCGATTGATGATGAACCATTGGTTGCTGTATAAGTAGAGAGTGTTAATGAAGGGGAAGTTGATCAGATTTTGATGAAAGAAGAAGAGAAGATGGAGTGTGTGTGCTAAACAACAACACGAAAGGTCTCGTCGGCTTTTAGGGCGTCAAGTTGGGCGGTCGAGCACTACAAAACGCAAGGGCTTGCACCATTCTCACCATCGGATAATTTTACTGTCAACTCCAATGCAGCAAGTCGTCTCTCGGCTGCAGTAGCCTTGACTTCTAGGTCCTCAAGGTTGGGCATTGTGAAGTCTTGGTTTTTTGGGATGAAATGTGGGGATTAAACTTTCTCCAGTTATAGAGGGATACCTTGCTTGTGCAGAGGTCTACAAGATCATTGGTAGTATGTCAAACTGCAAAGTGGAGATGTAAATGATTTTATAACGGCCCTCAGCTGAAAATTACCACTTGTACTAACATTAATATTGTTCTCCGTTCTTGCATTTGGCAAGCTTGCTCTTAAGAGAGCTCTGGACACCGACTCGTGGAGCTCTTGAGGGAAAAAAAGTCAAAATGAGAGGAAAGGAGACAATCTTCATAAAATCAATAGTATACTCTACATCAATACTACATCTATGCTTGAATTTGAATAGCACGACTTCTGTCTATATTTGATCACAAAAAAACTACAGAGGAACAATGAACGCAACTATTTTCTTGCTCCTGGCGTTGATTGGGGCTATATCTATACTCTTATTGTGTTGGAGAAGGTAGGAACAACCCTCAATCCACGTTATATCCCGAAAACCGTTCTTTGTCCCTCCCCCTTCCCAATCGCTCACACACAATGACCCCACTGCTCCCCCTTCCCCCAAACACAGAATACTAGCATGGACCATAACCACCATCGCACAAAGCCGCAAGATCCAAATATCCATAGAGACAGCTGGCCTATCCAGTGCATCTGGCATTAAACTACATCTCCCTAAAGGACCAGTGAAAAAAGTAGCCATATCATCCCTCTATGTAGGCAAGAAGAGGAATGCTGCTGGTACCGGTGATGATAATGATGCTGATGCGTCCACATCACCTCATCCTGGATTCTTGCAATCGTTAATATCTGGTTGCCCATGTATACCTATATGGATATCTGGTGTACACATTATCCTAAGAAGTAATAATAATAATAATAATAATAATAATAACAGTGGCGGTGAGAGACAAGAGCAACAAGAACATCAACAACAGCAACACGATTACAAGGATAGGGTGGTAGAGACACCTGCTACCCTCCCTCCAGCTTCCTCAGTACTATCACCAATAGCTGATGATGCTACGGATAAACCCAATGATAGTATAGAAGCACCCTCCTCCTCCAAAGAGTTTTCTTCATTACTAAAATGGAGAGCATTGACAGCAATGGTGGTACAGATGCTCCCCATTACGTGCAATAATATGATGATCTTACAAGAAGGAGAAGATGGGGAAGAAATACAAAGTAGTGGTGGTACTATTGCTACTACCACCAACAAGTCACTACCACCAGCCCTGGTGATAAGCATACAGCATCTTGGCTTGGATCTAAGGAAGGCACGTAAACAGGAAGTTACAATCTGTGGTGTCGGTATTCACTCATTGACGTCGCAAAACATGTCGCTTGAAGATATGATGATGTTTATCAAAGCAAGCAATAATGAATTTAATATTGGTACGAGTACATGTTGTAGTGGTATCACTGCTACTACTACTCATCATCATCAGCAGCAGCAGCAGCAAAAGCAGCAAAAGCCAACTTCTCCTTCAAAAATCAACACGACTACTAGCATAACAACAATATCATCACTACTGGCCTCCCTCTATTCCCTGCTCCCCAATCCAGATGTTTTTATACAAAGTCTAAATATATGTCATGAGTATGACAGTAGATTTGCATTACTACAACCAAGACCAATAGAACTGCTAAGTCAGCTACAGAGGCTGCATATTGATATTGGGATAGTAAAAGGGGATGTCAATGTAGATATGATTCTGCAGAGTAGTTTGGTGCAGGGACTGATTGACAACAACAAGAAGAAGAGTAGTAGTAGTAGTAGTAGTAGTAGTAGTAGTAGTAGTAGTAGTAGTAGTAGTAGTAGGAGAAGGAGAAAGACAGATGAAGGAGAACAGACAAGATTTGATAGTAGTACTACTACTGGCACTGATATTGCTGCATCAAAACATGAGAACATGATGTGTTTGTTACCATTGAGCACTGAGATAAAGCTAGCTGGTGGGTGCGATGTTGGAATCTCTACTAGTGGTGGCAGTGGTGTCAAGAAACCAAAGTTGATGGCTAGATTGCAGCTAGCTAATTATAGTACACTATTAAAATCCAATGCGCGCCATTATTACCTGACAAAGAGCAACGCCAAAACCTATTCAAAAATAGATGATGAGTACCAACTAGTTACCTGCACCACTTCATTTTCACATTTGCACACTTATATAGTAGGAGAAGAAGAAGAAGAAGCATCGAATGGCTCTAGTAGTACTAATAGGAAGCTCAACAGCAGCACGCACCAACACCTTCTTACAGCTGCTGCTGCAGCTGCTGTGTTTGATGTAGTTGGTGGAAATATAGAAGTTAACATCTTTCCTACTAGACAAGCTCAACAATTATCTTTTGGGTTGAATGTCGAGGTAGAAAGCCCATCAGTAGGGAGTGATATTGAAAGGCTGGCCCCGGTAGTAGAAGAAGCTTTGGGATTGATGGTGAAGGCAGATTTTGCTGCTAATAATGATGATGACAATATCAATATCGGAAAGAACAAGATGAAGAAGAAGAAGTCAGCTATCATTCATGACTGGTCATGCAGCATCAAAGCCACCGACCACATTGAAGTCAGAGTATCAGAAGCTGAACATGTGAGGTGCTTGGGAAGCCTTGATTCGCTGCATCTTGCCGTGAAAAGAAGCAATGGTAGTGGCATTACATCAATGAATGCCGGCGTTACTGACTTGGCCATCAGCGCTGCAGCTTCTTCTGACTCTAATAGTTCTGTATTGCAACCCGTGGTCAAATTCCAAGCAATACAATTGCAGGTAGAACGAGACGGTTACGACGACAATAGTAGCAGCAGCACTAGTAGCAGGGAACATCCCCCAATATCATCATCACAGTATTACTCCTACAAAGCTGATGTTTCACTGGGTACATGCCACCTTGTCGGTGATATAGGGCCATTATCCAACCTAACTCAATTGATGACTAGAGGTCTACTACTTGGTAAGAAGAATCAAAGCATTGTTGCTGCCAAGAACGAGAAGAAGAGGACATACAAGGGTAGTAGGTTGGCATTATCATTGTCTACATGTTCATTCTCTTGTGGCAAGACATTACTCATGTGCCCCAGTGCTATGCATATTGACAATAACATTAAAAAGGACGATGGTGGGTTGATAACAGTGGTACATGCAGCAACATCATGCTGCTGGTCATCTCTTTCTGGTAAATTAGATCTGAAGAAAAGACAGGCCCAGGTTGACTGCGATTCATTCAGAGTGTCCTACATTGAACGCTGGAAGAAAGATGATAATAGTGGTGAGAGTGATGGAGGTCGTAATAATAAGAATAGTAATAAATTTACAGAGTCTTTGTTGGATATTATATTGTCCTCTTGTCTTTCTGAAAAAGAGGGAGGAGAAGTTGGTGGATTCAGTATCCGGCACTGTGTTGTGTGTCTGTCATTATCGCTGGATACAGAAAAACATGTCAAGGTAACTGGCCTGAAGGCCATTGCTGATCTTGATGCAATTATTGCCTTCCAGTCTGCATTGCACAGCCTGAAGCAATCAGTACTAGAATGGAAGAGTAACACTAATAATAGTAGTAGTGAAGATAACGATGATGATGACGACGACGACAACAATGATGTCACTCCAAGTCAGACGTCTGCTCCTAGTATAATAACACAGCAACAGGAAGATGAGAATGAGACGGAACTGGATGCTGTTGACATTGTAGAAACCTCCCAATTACAACAGCAGCAGCAACAACAACAAACCACCACCCCTAGTACCAACATTCCTAACTCTCCACCATTCACTGTTACACTGGAGGAGTGCAACTGCTACTTCCCTCTCTCCCCTGATGCCTCCATCCTCAACACCCAGACTATACCAGATATAGAACGACACTGCGAGACGTTTAGCTTCAACATGCCATTTTGCCAAGTTATAATTGATACTACTACTAGTACTACTAATAATAATAATAATAATGAACAGCAACAACATCAGAAACATATTATGTTGTCCCTGCCGTCCTCAGCGCTGGCTTTGGGAGGTAAACCATTAGTACAGTGGACCTCAGTCCATGCAACTCTTCACCTCTTTACCACTACTAGTAGTAGTAACAACAATACTATGCAGTTGAAGCCTCTATATGATCTCAATGCAGCATGTCATGGTACTACTACTAGTGATAGTAATGCAAAGCCAGCCGACTGGGCCATAACCACCACCACTCCAAGAGAAGGCGCGGCCACTACTAGTGGTTGTGCTGCTGCTGCTGCTGCTCCTACAGCAACAGCAACAGCAACTGGTCCTTCTCCTTATTATCGCCAACATAGGAGAACAGGTACATTCTCATCGACAGGCACATACGACAAAAATATCGACAACATCAATAGCAGAAGTGGGTATGAGCCATACATCAGAGCTGGTCTTGCATCTTGGGTTGATAATGATGCATTAGATACTCATGGTACTACTACTACTACTGATGATAGTGATGGGAAAGGTCCAGCTAGTATCGCTGATGTTTCAATAGTAGGATTGAGAGTGGTCCTTCCGTATGACAGAGAACCAGGAAAATGTCAAAGACTGGCGGAATTGATGGTGAGAGCTGTCAAGGAAATTAATAGCAGTAGCAATGATAAGGTTGTTGTTGCAACTAGAATTGCTGGTACTAAAACCACAAAATCTAAAACCAATGACAGCAGCAGCATATTTCCTATGCAACTGAATCTATCGATGGACAAGGCATCCCTCCGTTTCGAGCACCAGCCACTGGAAGCCTGGCTGGCCGGCCACGCCCCACTCCTCCAAGGCATGGCCCTCCAGCGTCACTTGTGGGAGGACATTGTGCACAGCGTTCCTACCGCTGATGAAACCACCTCCCCTCTCCATGCTGGTGTAATGTCTGCAGCCATGTTGCAAGAGCACTTGGAGGCAGGAGAGGCTGAGAAGGCGAGATGGGAGGCTCTGGAGAGAGGCTTTTTCAAGCAGTATCGACAGAAAGTTCTGGAGCAGAGGAGGAAGAGGGAACAGCAGTCCACTGCGGCAATGAATGGGAGTGCAGTCAATAAGATTGATACTGATTTGTTCTATGTTGCAGTCAAGTCTGCCAAGGCTCTAGTGGTCCTTGGAAGCCCCATGAAAACTAATAATAGTAGTAGTACCAGCAGTGGTGTCAGTGATGATGAAAAGCCCCCCCTCGATCCTGTATTAGAGCACATAGAAGCAGTAGATCCACCAAGCCAAGGCATCACAATGTCTGCTGCCCGCCTCATCCACACCGATCTCTCCCTCTCCGGCCTTGAAATCAAAGCCTGTGGCGGCAACACTGCCAGCACCAGCTGTAGTGCCCCCTTCCCCCTCGTCACCTCCTCTCACACCCACATTTTTGGAACCACTGCTATTGCTCGACAAGCAGTCGCCCCTGCTGCCACCGTGTTCAACAGACCGATAGTGATCGGCAGACACAGGCGAGTTGTAATATTATCAGTTGCTGCCAGAGGTACTAAACCACCATGGAAGTTGTATACAGATGTTCAATTGAGGGGAACTAACCTGGCAGTTGCATATTGTCAGGGACAAGAGCCAGTATTTGCATTGGTTGCAATGGCCGGGAAGCGACTGGTTGCTAGTGACAGTTCTTTCTTGGACAGTGCTGCCTTTGCGCAGGCTAATAGTACCAATGGTAGTGATGGGACACCTAGGACTGATAATAATAATAATAATAGTAAGAATAAGAATAATAGTAATATAAAACCCACACCCATGCCATGGTGGGATGAATTAAGATACCTCTGGAGAGGGATAGCTCAGGTGAATCTTCAAGGGTTTGAATTCCACCTGGGTGCCACCCATGCAGATGCAGTATGCCCAAGTCAGCAACGTCTCCAAATATCATCCGCAGGACTAGCTGCCAGTTTAGAATCAGGAGACTGGGCGTTGGACATGCATGAGGCGGGGGTGACGGTGTTTGCATCAGCAGGGCTGCAGCAGCTGGGAGGAACGCTGTTGGCTTTCCCTTGTCTGCAGGCGCCCAGTATTAGGTTGGGTATGCAGTGTGAGTGGAAGCTGCCGGGAGGTAGGAAGGACTATATGCATCATCTGTTTCCAGCTTTTGTTGTTGATGGCCAATATCAGCAAGAGAGTGTTGCTGTAGGGGAAGTGTACAAGGCTCAAGGTTTGAATGTCAGTCTACAAGTATTGATTGCTGATGATAACATGCACCAAAATCAGAATCAGAATGAGCAGGACAACTCTGCTGCTAGTGGTGGTGGTGGTGGTCAGCAGATACAGATGCCTCTGAGGACTGCTATTGGTTACATTGGAGATAAACAAGTTGAGTTTTGGAGAACATTCATCCACAATATGAAGGCTCCCCCAAAATATATCAAGTCAATCGGGAGACGGGGAACGTTCTTTATTCGTAAACCCCGCCCTTCTAGTGGCAGTGGTACTTATATTAGCACTGGACTACTACTGCCAGTAAAGAAGAGCCTTATTAAATTACTGGAAGAGATGCAAGTCTCGGTGACAGCAGCCCCCCTGGAAGTCGTCCATACCACTATCATTTCGGAAGACCCATCCGACGGAGTCTGCATCAGTGCCAGTCAAGCTCAATTCAGCGCTCGTTTCCTGTTCAATCAACCAATAGTCAGTTTCCTGAGGATGCCCCCACATGCAAGAGGAAAGAGGCCACTCAGTGCTGGCACCAGGACGTTGACACAACAGCTGCAAGTGAGGGCGCATGATGTCCGGGGATACATGGGAGGGGCTATTGGGACCTTCACACCCAGCGTCTGTCCTCATGGTAGTGGTGGTGGTGGTGGTGGTGGTGATCCATTTCCTCCTCCTTCGCCAAGTCCTAGTCCTTCTCCTCAACCTCAACCACACGGTAAAGGAGGCTTTGATGGTGACAATGATAATGATGATGTTCAACAAATAGGTAGGAGGATGTCAGGTTCTGTCATTCAAAGAAGGAGATCATCCACTCTTGGACTGGAATCTTCCCTCAGTGAAGACTGGGGCCACCTTGGTCCCACTGGTAGTGGTAATGTATCCAGAAAGTCGACATTGCTACATAAATTGGTGCACCAGCAACCATCGGGGTCAAAAGAGCAGCAAAGGACTAATTTTCTAAATGCTAGTAGTTTGATTGTTATTAGGGAAGAAGATTTGTCTGATGTACCTTCTGGAAGCAGTCATGGTGGTGGAGGTGGAGGTGGAGGTGGAGGAGGTGGTGGATTAGATCCATCAGCAGCATCCAAAGGACGCCCACTCAAAGTGTTAGTCAGTGATTGCAAGTTGTTGGTGGATCTGGAAACACGTAATGCAGTGTGGGGCACCATAGCTCATTTGATCAGTGCATTTTCTAGAAGAACAAAAGAAGGGCCGAGGCCTCCTAGTGGAGCTGCTTCTCTTATGAATGGGCTCACTCCTACTCCTACCGGTGGAGGAGGAGCAGGCGGTGGAGCTCGTGGTACTTCATCTAAAAGTGGCGGTGGTAATGGAGGAGGAGGGCTAAGATCAAGGACAGGTAGTGTAGAGCCTTCTTCAGGACTAAGTACTGTAGACGGCAGCTCCAACGAACTGCTGCAGTTGCTATTGCAACAAACAGAGGAAGGTGATGGCGGTATAATGGTAGAAGCAGGCGATGGTGGAAGAGAAAAGACCGCTGGTGGGTTGGTAGTGATGGACGGAGAAGTCGTCGATACCACACAAGGAGCAGATAACAATAACGATGACGATGACGATATGCTCATGACAACTCCACTTGACGATATGAGTAGTATATTAAAATACGACGTCGAAGTAGTCAATCTCCAAATCAACTTGGAAGCTCCAGATTCACAAGGAAGGTTGTTATTGGCAGCCAGAAGCGGCAGTCTACGTGGTCTTATTCAGCCTGAAGCGGCACTTACCATTACAACGCTCCATTTGGAGAGAGTAGAGGCATATGTTGCTCAGTTGGATGTTGATCCTAATGCGAGTGTCATATGGCTGCAAACTAGTAACAATAGCAAGAATAATAGTAGTGGTGGTGGTAATGAAAATAAGAATAAGCAGCAGCAACAACACGAAGCCAAGGTCTTTGTAGAACCACTACCAGGGGCACATGCTACTCCATTCCATAGGATATTCAACCCCATCACCATTGATCTCAGACATTCTAAAGCTTCAGGGAGTGCAGTGGCAAGATCTAGAGCGCAGACCATGTCGTCAAGGTCATTCATGATGAGTCCTGGTGATAGCAGTGGTGGTAGTATCTTCAAATCTGGTACTACTGTGACTACTGGTGGCGGTGTTGCGTCATCGTCAATGGCCGTACCATCAAGCACTGGTAGTGGTGGTGGTGGTGGAATCTCACACCACAACAACAACAACACCATAGCCGGCACCAGTCCCTTTGCCAGCCTTGCCACAGTCCCCTCCCCGACCTCTTGGGTGTCCCCCAACCAACAGGCCACCCAATCATCAAGCCGTGGAGAAGAACTAGTCCTCAGAGTACCAGCCATGGCAGGAACAATGGATTCTCGTGAATTTGAAGTCCTGGTCGACGTCGTAGGAGTGATGCTGGGCCAAGGGCCTATTATCACCACTGCGTCGTCAGAAGTGGCACTGGTGGAAGAAGAGCTTGCTTGGCAGGAAGGGAGTGAGGAGGTGGAGGAACAAAGACAGATCCATATGTTGCTGAAGAAACAATTGACTGGGCTGAGGGCGAGTGCACTGGAAGTGAGGCAGTTGTTTGGGTTGGAAATTGTGATGACTTCGACTGCTTTTATTAATAGTGCCGCGCATACTGTTGGTGGCGGTGGAAGTAGAGGTGGATCAGGAAGAGTGACACCTCAGCATAGCTTTGGTGCATCTACCCCAACTACTACTGCTAATGGTGGTATGCTGATGGCCAGTAATAGTGGCCAAGGGAGAGTGTGTGCTGCTCCAGAGTATCAGTTCTTTGTAGCAGGATCAGCTGCTTCTGAAGCGGCAGCTAGCCTATTGGCCCCTTTGCTTGCAAATGCTCCAGATAAACTACCTTCCAACTCAACATCAATTGCAACAGTAACAGGAGTAACTGCAGGAGGAGTAGGAGCAACTACTCAGCTATCATCATCTCTACAACTACTACACGAACAGCAGCAGCAGCAGCAGCAGCAGCAACAACATGCTGCTACACCGGAATCTCCCTCCTCCTCTCTTTACTACCACAGACAACACAGCAGTGTGGAACACTATGCGTCAACAACATTCCTAGCTTCATCTATACAGACTCCGTTACAAACAATGCTGAGAGAGCATCTTACGCATCTTTGTATCGGTGGTGGCGATACCGGTAAGGATGAGGCTGGTGGTACTACTGGTACTGGTACTACTACTGGTACTGGTACTGGTACCAATAGAGAGAGGGAGGAGTGTACTGGTATGAATGAAAATGGTATGATGATGGTAGTAGATAGTAGTCAAGTGAGAAGGATGACAAACATGCAACAAGCTCTGTTACTAAGATGGATTGAAGAACAAGAAAACGGCGCAGAAGATGCATACGAAAACTCTCGAGCCATCCTGACTGAACTGAAGAATGAAATGAGAAAACGCCAACATGCCAAAGGAGCTTCTCGAGTGCTGCTACAAGTAGACCGCATCGTCTGGCAACTCTGTTTGCGCAATCGTGAGCCATTTGTCCAAGCATCTCTCCGCACTTTCAAACTTGATTTGAGCAGAAACAAAGACCACTCTGGTTCTGCAAAGCTCATTATTCACCGCATAGAGGTCATCGATGCACAAGGAGACCTACCAGCTGCACCAGGCATTGCTGCTGGTGTTATTCTGTCCGTATGGAACCCTGATAAGAGTTGGGAGAGGGACGATGCAGTGAGAGTGGTGGCGACTATGGGTCCTTCAACCAAGAATCTACTGGTGTTTGAACATATCGACGGAACTCTCCACCCTCTAGCTGTTCATTTGACTGAATCCATAGCAGGAAAGTTTTGGGAATATTTCTTCCCTAAAGAAGAGAATAAAAGCACAAAGAGACAGGAAGCGTTTGCATTGTCGGTGCCGGGTGCAGCAAGTAGAGGAGCTAGTGCGAGGGGGAGGTTATCTGCTGCAGCTGCTGCATCTCAAGCTCAACAACAGCAGCAGCAGCAACGAATGGTTGCATCATCATCAGCGGCAGCAGCAGCTGATGAGCATGGTGGTAGTGGCGGTGATACACCTACTATTAGAGGAGGTGGAGGTAGCCTTCCTCCCAGTGGAGCGCAGTCTCCTACTAAAGATGGAGGAGCAGCCAGCAGCCCCATGGCTGTCCTGGGTGGAGGCAGAGCCTATTTTGGCAGCACCAGCAATACAGGACCACAACCGCCACAAGGAGGGGCTTCAACTCCAAAAGTTGATAATAACAGCAGTTTCATATTTTCTCAGCAAGGAGCAGGAGGAGGGGAGGAATCATTGGCAGATGCAGTAGCTGCAGGTCTTGCGCGGCCCAGCCCCTCTTCTCACCTCCGTGCTAACATCAGTACTACCACCCATCAACAACACAGAGTGACAGCAGCAACAGCAGCGGCAGCAGCAGCAGCAGGAGGAGGAGGAGGAGGAGGAGGAGGAGGAGGACAGAAATTAAAAAGATTCTCCTACGTCAAATTCAACAGAGCTCATGTGAGACTGACATACGAAGGCTATCCGCTGACTTTTACTGATCTAAAGCTTGTCTTGGATAACAGAACATACCAAGGGTTTGATGGAAGATGGAGGGACTTGTTTGCTAAAATAAAGCCAGATGTGATCAAATCTGTGTTGAAATCAGTGGCTGGGCTGCAAGGAAGGAAATTGAAGGAATTGCTGCCTAGCTGGGCTCCTGGGTTTGGTAGTAGTAACAGCAGTAGTAGCGGTGTGGCTGGTGGTGATGGTGGTAGTGATAGCGGAATAAGACTCACAGGAGGAGGTGGTATACCATCTTCATTATCATCATTATCTGGAGGAGGAGGAGGACCGTATGATGAGAGAGGAGGGAGAGGAGGAGGGTTGTTGGCTTCATTGAAAGAGACCTTTGCTGGATCAAGAAGAAAAGAGGAACTATCAGATGGGCATGGAGCTGGTGGTGGTGGCGGCGGTGATATGACAGAGGAAGAGATTCTAGCTGAACATAAGAAGAGAATGTTGATGGGAGATAAGTATATGAGTGGTAGCAGGAAGTTTGGTGGTGGTGGTGGAGTGTCATCTCCCCCTCCACCAGCAGCAGGCATGCCACGAGTGGTGGGAGGCTCGCCACATCAGCAGCAAAGGTCTCCAGGACAGTCACCAATGAAAAAGGATAGAAGTGTTGATGTGGAATATGATGAAGAAGCATTCTCGCCGTTGGCTAGAGGAGCGGGTCAAGATCAAGGGCTGGAGCCCAAAAGCTGGAGAGGATGATGATGGGGAAGTGAGGGGGTGTGCAAGATGAGAAGAGGAGGGGAAATGTGTGCACGACCGTCGCAGCAAGGGGAAGGCTTAAAGCCCTATGGGGCTTTTGTTTTTGAACTTGTGTGTATAGAAATCATACAGGAATTTAATATTAGATGCGTAGATGATACTTCAATATTGTTATTAGTCGCTCATTCTCAGTCAATTATTCTGATTCACCTAACTAATCACTTTTGCTCTCTATTATTTCACATATTGCTCGAAATCTGGAACTCTTCCGTCGAACAGCAATCTATAAGTGATATAGTAGGTGCCAATTAGGTCGGTAAACTGGGCAAGCTAAGGAAAGGTAGCACTCCGGATTCTCCGGATTCAGTGCTGCAAAAACAAATACAGGCCATTGTGACCATGATACTTGATAAGATCAAGGTAAGCACCTCTAAAATGACCTAGATACACGCATGCTAGTTCACAAGCGTCATTTGCACTCCCACATACTTTCAATCACCTCCCCGTTGCATCCACCACCGCCCTCTCTCTTTCTCTTCCTCTCCTCCACCACTCACCCTAATTCTCCCCACCCCTCCCCTACCTAACCCCCTTTTTCCCCTTCTCGCCTTCCAGCAAAAATTTAGAAAAGATCCAGAAATAGTCAACACCGTATCTGGAGGACTCGCAGGAGCCATCACAGCAACAATAGTCTGCCCACTGGATGTATTGAAAACCCGTCTCCAAGTACAGAGCAAGGCAGCAGTGCAATACGGAGGCATAACTGGAGGTCTCTCTAAAATAGTAAGAGATGAAGGAATTAAAGGTTTATATAGGGGATTATCTCCCACATTATTTGCATTATTACCTAATTGGGCAGTGTATTTCACTGTTTATGAAAAACTGAAGATTGCAATTGGTACGCGATTTCCGCCAGAAAAGGCGCAGTCTGCCGGTGTGCACATGGCTGCTGCTGCTGGTGCAGGTGCTGCTACTATGATGATAACTAATCCTATCTGGGTGGTTAAGACTAGAATACAGACGCAGAATATGGGAGTTAAGATGGGAGCTAATGGTACGACTGCAATGTATAAGGGCACCATTGATGCTCTGGTTCGGATTGGAAGAGAAGAAGGCTTGGCTGGATTGTATTCTGGGTTTTTACCCAGCTTGCTAGGGGTAATGCACGTAGTTATACAATTCCCTTTATATGAACAAATGAAACAGTCCTTTGCTAAAGCTCATAACAACGAAATGGATAAGCTGACGCCGGCAGAGCTGATCGTCGCATCGGCGGTGTCAAAGATGGCGGCGTCAACGGCCACCTATCCACATGAAGTGATTAGATCGCATATGCATGTAGCTGGTAGTGGAGCAGGATTCACCGAATTTGCTAATACATGCAAAGCAGTGTTTAGAGAGGAAGGTGCTAGAGGCTTTTACCGAGGATGCCTGACTAATTTGATCAGGACGACACCTGCAGCAGCGGCGACATTTACGAGCTTTGAAGTAATTAATAGAAAGCTTAGAGCCTGGGCTGACACTCCTAGTTTTACAGAGAGAGAGGCTGTTCAAAGAGCTGTGGTAGAGGCTAGGAAGAAGGAGAAGAGGGAGAGGTTGATGGCGACAAAGAAGGTGGCAGTGGTGGGAGGAGGTGAAGTGGGGGGGGAGCCATTGCTGCCTCCAGAGCTTCCATTTGCGAGGGCAGCTGATGCTACTAGGTTTGCTGCGTTGAGTGACATTGGTAGAGATTCTTATAAAGATAATAATAAGACTGGGAAATAGTTGTATAGTAGTAGTATTCGTATCTGTGTAAGTAAACACAGAAACATAGATGCATCGAGGGGCTGTTCCCTCCCTCCTCTCTCCCCCTGTTTGAGTAGGACGATCATGTGGAGAGGTTAGCCTTCCGGATCCGGAGAGCGTCTGCATCACGCCTCATAACTGCGAGCTGAACCTAAACCACCAACAATTTACATAAAATATATACTCACTACTAAAGTGACATACAGCATTCTGGCAACTAGGTAGGTGATTTTCAGGGGCAATCAAGCGTGGTTTAAGAATTTTACTTGAAATTTATTTAAATTCCCTTGGAGCCTCCAGTGGCCGTTATTAACCCTGCCATGTTGATAAATACAGGTTCTAAGTTCAGTTCAGCAACAAGCAAGCAAGGAAATATGCAGATCTTCGTTAAAACCCTGACTGGTGAGTTCGAGACAAAATAGGTTACACATGGCCGATCAGGCTTGTTTCGTGGCAAACAAGGTCCACATTCTCACTAAAGAAGTCTAATATGATCCACCCTTCGCCCTTACAGGTAAAACCATCACACTTGAAGTAGAGTCCTCTGACACCATTGAGAACGTCAAGGCTAAGATTCAGGACAAGGAAGGCATCCCACCTGACCAACAGCGTCTTATTTTCGCTGGTAAGCAGTTGGAGGAT
>Ga0114919_10000262_pt1 | contig 38568 bp, 34 predicted proteins | sample BlataG_FD_88682 | JGI IMG/M metagenome (GOLD analysis project Ga0114919, IMG submission 88682) | Deep subsurface microbial communities from Black Sea to uncover new lineages of life (NeLLi) - Black_00105 metaG | ecosystem: Environmental > Aquatic > Marine > Oceanic > Sediment | place: Atlantic... | reverse complement strand
TCAAAATGTTATTTATCTATAATTTTAATCCAGCTAGTTCTCTCCCTAATCAGAATATTCTTAGAAAATCATTATCTCGGGATGATTTGTATATAGTAGTATTAGACATGTTTTTAAACGAGACAACAAAATTTGCAGATATTGTTATCCCCGCAAAATTTGACCTCGAATGCGATGATTTAATCACATCTTATTTTATACCCGGGATATCTGTAAATCAAGGAGGTCCATGTCCATATTCGGATTGTTTATCGAATTATGAGTTTTTTCAATTATTAGCTAAAAGAATTAGATGGACTGGTGATAATTTTCTTCAAGAAAGTCAAGAAGAAATAGTTGAACAATGTGTCGGATTACTACCAGAGGAGATTCAAGAAAATCTAAGAGACAATGGGTATCACATTCTATTCGGAGCTAATGATATCCCTTTTAACGATTTAATCTTTCCAACCTCTAATGGAAAAATTCAAATCCACAGCTCCCATATTAGTTTATTTGACCAAAAATTAGATTTTTTGCTACAGCGAAATAAGAACGAATTTTATTTACTCTCACCGTCTCATAAATATTTTATACACTCCCAATTCGGCGAAATTCATGAAAGCTACAAGAAAATCTTTAGTAAAATATTCTTAAATCCTATTGATATTGAATCACTCGGAATAAAGCCGCCACAAGAAGTACTAGTTTCTAACAAGTTTAGTAAAGCGAGATACATCTTAGATCAAAATATCGCTTTAAAACCGGGCATAGCTTTAATTTATTCTGGAGCGCCTTTTGTTAATAATGAATATGAGAATGTTAATATCTTTACTCCAGATAAACCTGAAGAATCAGGAAATTCAGGAGCATACTTTTCTACTGTCGTAAAAATTTCGAGAATTTAAAGTATTCGAAAAAAATTGATTTTTTAATTAATTTAGAAATATCTAAATCTTATTATTTCATAATTTTTTTAAGAAATCTGACATCTTTTCGGCGATCTGGGTAGCTGCGTCTACTTGTGTTTCTATGGTCTGAGCTCCTATATGAGGCGTAAGAATTAAATTCCCGTTAAAATTACATAACTCCATATCTTTCAACGGTTCTTCCCTGTAAACATCTAACGCAGCTCCACTAATCTCTTTTTTTGCTAAGGCTTTTAATAAAGCTTTTTCGTCAATGAGACTTCCTCTAGCGGTATTAATTATAATAGAATTTTTTTTCATTAATTTTAGGTTTGTTTCATTAATAGTATTTTCTGTTTGAGGTGTAACGGGGAGATGTAAAGATATAATTTGAGCATCTTGGAGCAATTCGTCAATAGATGAATATAATTTGCACCCCATGTTTTTGGCTTCTTCTATAGCTTTAGGACCTTTACTAAATCTAGAATAAACGCCAACTTCCATTTCTAACGCCAAGGCTTTCTTCGCTAATTGTTTAGCTATGTTTCCAAATCCGATTAAACCTAATTTCTTACCTTTCAAAGTGTAGCCCATATACTGGCTTTTATTCCATTCTTCACAATGCATCGTTCGATCCGCGTTTGAGATATCTCTAGCTAATGTAAACATTAATCCAAGGGCTAATTCTGCTACTGAAACTGAAGGCGCTTCTGGTGTGTTTAAAACTTCAATGTTTAACTCCGCAGCTTTTTTCCTATCGACATTATCCAAGCCTACTCCAGCTCTTCCAATAACTTTTAGGTTTTTCGCTCTTTCTAATACATCTGCTGTTAGTTTGGTTCGAGAGCGTATGACGATTCCGTCGTAATTTCCAATCTCTTCTTTTAGTTCCTCGTTAGTTATTTTAAAGTCTTTCACTACATCAAAGCCGTTTTCTTGAAAAATTTTCACTCCTTCTTCTTGAAGTTTGTCGCTAATTAAAACTTTCATAAACATCAATTTTTAATAATTTTAAATAAATGGATAATATTTTTAGTAAACTAATGTTTAAAAGAATTTTTGCTGATCTAATTATATCCCTTTAAATATCGAAATTAATTGTACAAAAAAATAACCCAAAATAACAATAAAAAAAGAAAAGATTAGATTTAATAATTTCACTGGTTCAATCTTAAATCAGAAACGATATCTGTTAAGATCTTTAACATGTTTTCGAGATCTTTTACTGTCACTTCACCCATATGGCCAATCCGGAAGGTCTTATTTCTCAAATCTCCATAACCGTTAACAATACGATACCCTTTTTCAAGTAATAGGTTCACCATTTTCCCAATGTCGATATCAAACGATTTTTTCATAGTAGAAACTGTATTTGATTCGTATCCTTTCTCTGGAAACATCTCAAAATTAATATCTCGTGCCCACATTCTAGTACGTTTTCCTAATCGTTCATGCCTTTCAAATCTTTTTCCTAATCCTTCGTGATTCAAGATATAATCCAACTGAGCCGCTAAAGCTCTAATTTGTGGAATCGGTGGCGTTGTTGGCGTTTGATGTTTTTCAGAACTTTTGACTAAATCAAGAAAGTCAAAGTAAAGCCCTCTGTTTTTAACCTGAGAAGTCTTTTCGATTGCTGCTTCGGATATTGAACATACAGCCAGTCCTGGTGGTATTGCAAAACACTTTTGAACTGAGGCTAAACACACATCGATTCCTAATTTATCAACCTCAACTTTAATTCCCGCCATTGATGATGTTGCGTCAAGGCATACTAAAGCGCCAAAATCTTTAATAACTGGAATTACTTCATTAATTGGGTTATAAACTCCTGTGGAAGTTTCATTTGATTGGATAAAAACTACAGCATATTTATCTTTATTCAATGCTTCTTGGGCAAATTCGGGAGTTATTGGTTTACCCCATTCAACGCCCTCTTTTACTGCACCTTTCCCATTTGAAACTCCAATTTTGTGCCAACGATCTCCAAATGCTCCAATCGAAAAAAATAGAGCCTTCTCGTCTTTTTTAACTAAATTTCTTACGCAAGCTTCCATTAGTCCCGTAGCGCTTGATGTAGAGATTAAGCAATTATTAGAGGTAAATAAAAGCTTTTTAAGTCCTTCTTCTACAAGTTGATGCATTTCTGCGTATGGTTTAGACCTGTGTGTGTCGTTTGGTTTTGCCATTTCTTTTAATATTCGTTCTGGAACATAAACGGGCCCAGGGGTGAATAATTTTATTTGGGAACCTTCTTCTTTATTAAAGTGAATTTCAGACATATTCTAATCAAAAATCTTGAATTAATGAATTATAAATTTATAATAAATATTAATGAAAGATTAGGATATATTATTTTATTATTACTCATTCACTTGTAAAAAAAAAAACCAGAGAATATAACAATGAGGTTACCATTCTTCTACTGGAGTTTGGATAATATAATTATCCATAATAGTAAATACTATTCTGAAATTTCTTATTTTTTTAAGAGATAATGCATATTCGCTTAGATATAATTCCGCTCTTAAAATACCATTAAGGCTTAATACCACTAAAAGAGTAAAAAAATGGAATATGAAATTAACATCTGCAAATATAATTGCAATAATTGTTTCGATAACTGTAATTATGCCAATTATCATATTGAATCTTCGTAAAGAAGGAGAATATGCTTCAACAATCAGCCCTTTTAAAAATCCCGCAAATCCTATAAGTAAAATTGGTATCGATAAAAAATAAATAATATAGCTTAAAGTTATGTGAGGATATGAAAAGAGCATATTTAAAAAAAGTATTGAGAAAATTGCATACCCTATTTGAAATACAACTTTTAAGACTTTACCTAAAATTTTCAATTCTTTATTAACAATAGTTTCATAAGATTTGTATATTCCATAAGGAAGTAATACACCCATTGGGTATACTACTATTAACATAATAACAATTAATCTAAAAAACAAAAATAAAGTAAAAAAAACAACTAGAATAGCTACACAAACAATATCTTCAACCAATAATTTCTGCTTATTTATTAAAAATCGGGTGTTCATATCAAAACCACTTAAGTTATTATGAATAATATCAACTTGTATCTTTATAACTTTTATTATAAAAATTTTTATAAGATTAAGAAATGTCTTCTAAAGTTTTACTTAAAACCATTAAAGTACAAAGGATAAAAATAAGAAAAAAATAACCTAATATAGGAGCTGCGATAGTGATTAATGACAATATTATTGAAATAAAACCAGTCAGAATATTAAATTGACGAAAGAATTTTGGAAAACCTGTGCTTATCAAACCAAATATTATAGTACTACACCCAATTATGATTAAAGTAAGAATTAATAAATTATTTATTACTTCTTTTATAAAAAACGGTTTTTGAGTAGCGTAAAATATTGAAACTACAGTAAACATAACAATAACAAATGAATGAAAGATATTGACTAATCTTTCTGAAGAACTATTTACAACGAATTAAATAATTACTCATGCAATAATAATTAATTCCATTTTGAAACTTATTTCTAAAATACTTAATAAAAAGTCAATTATTCCTTATGCGAAATTTTTTAGTGCGTCTTAAATAATTTTAAATGGCGATAAATTATAAATTATTATAGATAATTCTGCAATGAATATAGACATAAAAACAAAAAATGCTAATATTGTAAGTGAATTAGTAGAATCAAAAAAAGCTAATATTAAATATATTATAACAATTGCGCTATATGTTGGGATTACTGGTTTAATTATTACTTCTTCTCTAATCTTTATCGTAATGTCTATACATCGAATTTAATTATTTTAAGAAAATGTTGTATACCATTTTTTTTTTCGAGTATTAATAAAACTGAAACGATCTACATTATTTTTTATAGATATGTGAATTTTTAATCGATATAAATTATCCTCGAAAAAAGAAAATTGTTCCTACACTTGGATTAAACGCTTGAATTCTACTATTACTAGTTTTATTAACCATTTCGATAATTTTCTCTCCACTACAATGAATAGGAAAGATATATAGAGTATCATCAAATATGTCTAGTGTGTTTAAATAATCTATTGTAACTTCAATTCTCTCTTCAGACGCAGCTGCCATATGAAATCCCCCTATTATATGACTTATCGGTTTACTCGAGTAATCTTTTACGTAATCTAAGGTATTCATTAAACCAGAATGGCAACAACCGTTTACCAAGACTATGTTTTCATCAAACTCTAAAATCAAACATTTGTCGTCTAATATTTTATCCGTTTTTAGAACGCCGTCTTGTAGCGAAAAGAAATTATTGAAATCTTCTTCAATGTGATTTCTAGGAATTTCTCCGCTTACAGTAATTTTGAGCCCATCTACATTTAGTATTTCGTATGGATCTCTTGTGAACTGAACTTTTCCATTTAGAATCTTTATTTTTTTTAAATCAATTGGCTCTTGATTGACAATCTTTGAAGACGAGAGTAATGGCAGAATTTCTTCTCTTGACTTTCCTTCTAAATCTTCAATTTTTAAATTCCTCTCTCGCCTGAAAAACCTTTCGAAAGTAGCACTCTCATGGCAAATAACGGGTACTTCTTTTTCTATTCTTTTTAGTATCTTGAATAATCCCCCTATGTGGTCATAGTGCCAGTGTGATAGTAGAATATAATCAATATCGTATAAAGAATATCCTCGAATATCTAAATTATGTAAATACGTGAGATTTGTGCTTCCCGTATCAAATACTATTTTTTTTAATAAAACATCATTCCAAGGATTATCTGGATCCTTAACATCGTATATATTAATTAAAAAGCCTAACCCGTGTTCCGCTAGCGATTGAGAGGCAAATAACTTATTCAATTCGATAAAATCCAAATGGAATTCTTCTCGTAATTGCTGAAAAGGTAAAACAACATTGTTAGTTAATAAAATAATTTCTGCTTTAATCATCACAATTTACTACAATTTATTAAAATTTAAAAAAATAAAATAATGTAATTGCCTATAATTATTAATCCAACAGCAATAATAAATCTTTTACGAAATTTTTCCTTTAAAATTAGAATTGATAAGGTTTGTTGGACCATCGGCGTATTTGCAGTAATTGTTGCAGTTAATACTAGCCCATTAACTGCTACTGCCATTATAAAAAGTGAATCTGCTAAACCTAGTGATAACGCACCTGCGATTCCGATGTAAAGATAATATTTCAAAAACGGTCTATTTTCTTTCTTGAAGCCCTCATAGTAATCGCGCTTAAAAAATCCTAAAGTCGCAACAAATATTGAAGCAAGTGCTATTCTTACGAAATTTGAGGCAAATACCTCATTTGAAATTATTCGTGCTTGATTAAACGAAACATAAGAAATTGCCCATAAAAACGCGGTTCCAATTGACAATAAGACTCCGACAAGTAAATTTTTATTGGCTTCTTGAATTACTTCGCTATTACTTATGTCTATGTTAGGTTTGTCTTTAGTGCTTAATATGAAGACGCTTAATAGAATAAAAGCCCCTCCAATAAGAACTGATAATGTAACTTGCTCACCGAAGAATATAAAAGCTAAAGGATATACGAAGACTAAAGATAGTTGTGTTAATGGATAAGCTCGCGAAGCATCAATCTTTTTAAGCGCTTTAAAGTAGAGTAAATCTCCGATTGTTACGGAAACACCTGATAATATACTTACAATTAAAAATCCAACAAGTTCTTGTGATGTAAATGATGCAAAAAAGGAGAAATCTCCAAAAACCAGTGCGAAAATAAATGTACCAAGCGTAACTATCAAAATTCTGAAAAATAAAGTCGCTTTCGGCTGTGTTTTTCCTAATCCATATTTGTAAACTAATGAGGCAATTCCCCATGTGAATAAAGCGTCCAGCGTTAAAATGTATCCAATTAATTCGGGCATTAACTTAAAATTATTTAATATCGTTTTAATACTATTTTAAAAATTAAAACGAGAAAAAGTCGTTTTGAGAAAAAGAATTATATTTTATGATAAAGCATGTAAATTGAAATTGCAACAATCCAGAATGTAATGCCAAACGTCAAAATCCATTCTGTTATTGGGTGCCATGAGAACAAAAATGGGACGATACAACCTACTGTTATTAAAGGTAGATACCCAACAAGCCCTGAAAACTTCTCACTTTTAAAGAAAAGATAGCTAAAAGAGCTTAAATAAATAACACCACTTACTAAACTAATTAACGCAACTGCTCCGTGAACAGCAAAAAGTAATACGTTACTTCTAACAGATGGAAAAACACCAATTAAAGCAAAAAAAACGCATGAATTAATCGCAAAAACTTTTCCGATTCTGAGTACTTTTGGATGATTGATATTTTCGTTCTCAAGAATTTCTAATATGTGTAAATATGTCAATAATGCAAAAACACCAGATAAAAACGCCCCGATGTTGAAGTATATTGCGCCAGGACTCGCCCCTAAATCGCTTATCATGTAACTTAAATCAAAATCAGGAAAGAGTAATATAGCTATGATATCTCCAGTTATACCCACTAATGCTGATAACAGTCCGTAAAATGGTCGTGGTATAAAATTCAATATTTGTAGGATATTTATCTTTAGTTTTTCCATAGTTCTTTAATTGGATAAATATAATAAACCCTTTAAACATTATTTCCTCGCGATATAAAAAAAAGAAAGAAGGAGAATTGAAGTTCTAGAAAAATTCTTTATTCAGGAAATGGTGGATGAGGTACATACAATTCCGTTTTTCCCCATTCGATAATTGAATCTAATTTTTTAGATAATTTTGCATATTCAAGGTCTAAGAAACCTTTTGTCATAATTTTTTCCATTTTTGATAAGCTTTGCCACTCTCTTTCAATAATAATTACGTTATTATCGTAAGCTCCCGATAGACTACGGTATCGCTTTTTTGGAGGATAACCTAATTTATCCTCAAGTTCTGTGCATTTTTTATCAATCTCTTCTAATTCATCCCATTTACCATTTGCTACTCTTTGAATTAATCTCATAATAACTATTACCATTTAATTTCACCTTTTAATATATTTTACATTTTTGTATAGTTGCTAAGATTGTAAATATAACTATCCTCGATCATTTATAATTTCTTCTTTAAAAAATATCAAAGAAAAAATTACGAAGGAAAAAATGCTATAAAATTTAGATCTGAATTCTTAAAAGTAATTCTTTTGATGGTGCTTTGTTAAATAGGAACATGTTAATGACTTCTTCTCTTATTTTATCATCTTGTCCAGCTAGTTCGAACATTTTAGAAAGATTTTGACCTTTATTTTCAAAAAAGAATTCGACCATTGAAACTTTCATTTTAAAATTTCTAATTATTTTTTTAATATTAGGATATTGTTTGTACTTCTTCAAGCTTTGTTTAGATATATCGTCGTTTTCCAAGGCTTCAATAGCGGTTTCAGCTGCAATTTTTCCCGAGACTATGCTAGGATGTATCCCTTCGCCGCTTATAGGAGAAACAAAACCTGCTGCATCTCCAATAATCATAATATTATCTCCGTATAAACTTTTCTCTTTCACGCCTAATGCGGGAATTGGATACGCACCCTTCCATATTTCTTTATAGTGCGAACTAGGAAAGAACTTCTTAATGTGGGGATCGTTTAAAAATTCCGTATATACTTGGTTTAGATTAGAATTCAAATTTTCGTCTAACCATGTGCCACATCCAATGTTAAAGCGTTTGTCATCTATGGGAAATATCCAGCCATACCCTTTATACGCTCTAAAAAATAAGGAAATAGAATCTTTCTCTAATAAATTTTCCCCTTCCATTATAGCACACTTGCATAGTCCTATTTCGTCAATTTTCCATTTTCCTTTCAAACCAGATTTGGGCGCTAATTTAGAGCTCATGCCGTCCGCTATTATTAAAATTTTCCCCATATATTCCTTTGTCCCCGAGGGGGTTTTTGTTTTGATCCCAACTTTCCGACTATTTTTAGTTACAAAGTCGTAAGATAAATTCTTGTTAAACAATTGAACTCCCGCATCTATAGCGATATTCCTTACAAAATTATCAAATTCTAAGCGATCTACATTTATCGAATAATCCCTAATGTTTTCCCACGAATATTTAATCTGACGATAATCCCCAGAATATATAGTTACTCCCGTAATAGGGGGATAATTTAACTTTCGCAGTTGAGGGTAGTATTTAAAGATTCTTGAGCTAACAGCACCACCGCAAGGTTTTCGCCAGTTAATATCTTTTTCGATTAAAGCGACTTCAAACCCACTTTCAGCCAGAACTTGAGCACATTTAGAGCCGGCGGGCCCCGCTCCCGATATAACAGCATCAAACATTTTCATTATCTGTTTTTTTTTGTAAGTATATTAGTTAATGGTTAAAGCATTAAAAATTATATTTTCCTCAAAAAAAGAAATTTCTTTGTTTATCCTTCATTTACATCAACAACAAAAATATTTAATTTCTTTTGTTCCTATTTTTAAACTATGACTATAAAAAAGTCAAAGAATTACGATTTTGTAATCGTTGGAGCTGGACCAGCTGGATTAACTGCGGGCATCGTGGCTGCAAGGAAAGGATTCAAAGCTGTGATTTTAGAAAAAGGTGAGCTCGCTGGACCAAAACCTCGTGGTGAAGGAATGGGCCATTATCCTATTGTTGATACTATTCTAGGAAAGAACTTCTTACCTTCTATAGGGATTAAATCCAATGGGGGAAGAGTTTGGCATTCTCCTGGAAATTTACAAACAACAACGATCTACCGCGAATACGACCATTATTTTTTCGAATGGAGAATATTTATCGATAGATTTGTAGAAATTGCGAGCGAGTTAGGGGTTGACATCCTTTTAAAAGCTGAGGTTACAGAACCGATTGAGAAAAACGGTTTTATTGTCGGCGTAAAATTTAAAGATATAAATGGAGATCTTAATGAAGTATATGGAAACGCAGTTTTAGACTGCAGTGGATATTCTGGCGTTATTGGAAGCCATTATGGAGTTCCTTACGACGAAGAGATAAATTGTCCCATAATAAAATGCTTAATTAGCGAAGCTAACATAGATAAAAGCGAAACTCCAGATTTACAATTTTATTTCATCGGGAACGGTGATTTGGATTACTCTCTTAATTTTCCTCAAAGTATTGCGTATGTATTTCCATTAGAGAAAAAAAGAGCAGAAGTGGGTTTAATGTTGCGAATGGCACAAATACCTCAAATGAAAACCGTTAAAATACCTGATCATGATGAAATCATGATGGTTTGGGAAAATTTGAAGAAAGGTTTTCCAGGATTTAATGAGTTTTTTAAGGAGGCTAAAATTGATTACGAGGAATTAACATATATACCAAACGCTAAAATGGTCGAAAATTTTGTTCCATGTCCCGGTGTTGTTCTCGTTGGAGATAGTGCAGGATTTGTTAATCCGTTTGGATCTTCAGGGTTGTACTATTCAATGGAAATGGCAGACTTCTGGGTTGAAAATATCTCGAAAAAAATGAAAGAGCTTTCTGATATCAACATGGACCCTAATAAATATCACGAGTTTATATGGAGCTCTGAAAATGTAGAGGAATATACAAAAAAGTTTGAAGAATTTGAAGTGTATAAACAAGTGAAATCCATGTATAATCTTATTGGGGCTTTCGAATATAAAATATTTAATCGATTAAGAACTTCCGAAAAGATTAACAAAAAATGGGATTACATCTCTTCCCTTCTAAAACAAGCTTAGATCGATGCTATTTAAAACAACGGCAATGAGAGAAGTATTAGATACAAATGGCATTTGTCAATTAAGCTAAATATAAAATATATAAACTTCAATCTTAATTTTAAAATTAAAGTTATAAATTAAGTAAAAACTATATTTATTTATGATAAAACCTCCTTTTAATTTACGGTGTGAATATCTCAAAAATCCTATCGAAATTGATACGCATTCTCCACGTTTTTCATGGCTTTTATCTCATAAAGAGAGGAATCAATTTCAATTTGCGTATCAAATAATTGTGTCTTCGGAAAAATCGTTTTCACAATCAGAGAAGGGTGATTTATGGGATAGTGGTAAAGTAGAATCCGACGACTCATTTCATATTATATATGAAGGAAAGCCTTTAAAAAGTGATACTAAGTATTTTTGGCGTATAAAATGGTGGAATATTAATGGAAACGAAAGTTCGTATAGCAATATAGCAACTTTTGGAACTGCACTACTAAATAATACCGATTGGCAAGCGAAATGGATAAGTAGAAAAGAATTTATTGATAAAAAAGCGAAAAAATCTTATCAATATAAAACAGGAATAGGTGGTATGTCAGGAAGGATTAAAGAATTCTATGCTGTGTATTTACGAAAAGAATTCACAATAGACAAACCTATAGAAAAAGCAAAAATTTATGTTTGTGGGTTAGGTTTTTATGAACTTAGAATAAATGGTAATAAGATTGGTGAAAGAATATTAGAACCAGCTCAAACTGATTATAATAAAATTGCTTTGTATTCAACATATGATATTACTAACTCGTTAAAAACAGAAAATGCTATAGGAGTTATTTTAGGAAATGGACGCTGCATTAAAAATTTTGGTTATAACTTTCCGAAACTTATATTACAAATTAATATACATTATACGGACGGGACTAGCAATATAATCTGCTCTGACGAAAGCTGGAACGTTTCCCAAGGACCTATTCGAGAAAATGGTATATATTACGGAGAAACTTATGATGCAAGACTAGAAATTCATGGATGGGACGGGTCTAATTTTGACGATTCCTCTTGGGATGATGTTATTAGTGTAAAAGGATATAATTTAGCTTCTCAGATGATGCAACCGATAAAAATTTCGAAGATTCTTAAACCTCAGAAAATATATAGTTCTAAGCCAGGAATTTACATCTATGATTTTGGCCAAAATTTTACAGGGTTTATTCGACTAAAAGTCCGTGGTCCTCGAGGTTGTCAAGTAATCGTAAGATTTTCTGAATTGGTTTATGATGATGGAACATTAAACACAACTACTAATGGAAATGCTAAAGCAACAGATATATATTTTCTAAAGGGAGAAGGAGAAGAAATTTTTGAACCTCATTTTACTTATCATGGTTTTCGCTATGTTGAGATAACAGGTTTTCCTGGAGTTCCAACAATATATAATGTTGAAGGACTATTTTTTCACACAGCTGTTAAAACAGTAGGAGATTTTTCTTGTTCGAATGATTTATTTAACCAAATACATACCAACATTATTTGGGGGCAATTGAGTAATCTTATGAGCATTCCTACTGATTGTCCACAAAGAGATGAGCGAAATGGTTGGATGGGTGATGCCCAATTAACAGTAGAAGAAGCAATTTTCAATTTTGACATGTCTAGATTTAGTTCAAAATATTTGCGTGATATAATATTGTGCCAAAAGGAGGATGGTAGCCTTTCAGATGTAGTTCCACCTTACTGGAAATTTTACCCCGCTGATCCGGCATGGGGTACTGCATATATAACTATCGCTTGGTATATATATTGGTATTATGGTGATATCAGAATTCTTAAAGAACATTACGAAGGTATGAAAAAATACATTGAATATCTATCCTCTATCGCAAAAGAAAATCTTATCTATTTTGGAAAGTATGGAGATTGGTGTCCTCCATGTAATATTGTGTCAAGAAAAACCCCTATAGAGTTAACATCTTCTTGGTATTATTACCATGATATTCATCTTTTAGCTAGAATAGCTCACACTTTAGGAAAACAAGAGGATCACGAATATTTTTCAAATAAAGCCAATGAAATTAAAGAAGCTTTTAATAACAAATTTTTAAAAGGAGTTTATGATGTTGTAAAACATACACCTGTTGATAGAACGATTAGCCAAACATCAAACATACTACCCCTTTATTTAGATATGGTTCCAGAAAATAAAAAAAAGAAAGTTCTTTCAACTTTAGTTAAAAGCATTAAAGAAGAATTTAGTTACCACTTTGATACTGGTATTGTAGGAACTCGCTATATCTTTGATGTTTTAACTGAAAATGGTTATCCCGAAGTGATATATAAAATGGTCAATCAAAGAAGTTATCCTGGATATGGATATATGATTCGAGAAGGAGCAACGACATTGTGGGAACGATGGGAAAAATTGGAAGACCTTGGAATGAATTCTCACAATCACATTATGTTAGGGACGGTAGATACGTGGTTCTACAATACTTTAGCTGGTATCAAATCGTTAGTACCGGGTTGGAAGTCATTGAGGATAAAACCATTTATTCCGAAAAATATGAGCTATACTAGCGCTAGTATTGAAACAATTAAAGGGGTAATTTCTAGTTCTTGGGAAAAAATAGAGGTTAATCTGAAGCTTACCGTAAAAATTCCTGTAGGGTGTAATGCTAATGTTTGGATACCAATTGAAAATGAGGATTGTATTATCAAAGAAGGGGATGTAGTTATTTGGCGAAGCGATGAAAAAATCGAACATAATGTAAATATTGAATTCAAAGGAATCAACGAAAAGTATATCATTTTCCATATAGGTTCTGGGTTTTATCAATTTTTAGTCGAAAATAAATAATAAAAAAAATTGAAAAATTTCAATTATTATTTTCTTATTCTACATTACTAAAATCAATTTATGCCTTCATCAGGTGTAGGTGTAATTTTAAAGGAATATGCTGGTGAGTTAAAAAGATCATCTGGAATCTTTAGTTTTAAATTTTCTTCCATTTGTGACCATTCAATTTCATTTTTGTTCCCCAATAATTGAACTGATGAGTTTTCATTGATTACTAAAGATTTAATCTCTAACTCCTTTTCCTCAGGTTTTTCAAGTAGCGATACGAAAAGGGATCTTTGAGTTTTAGTATATCTCACTTCTATTCCATCTATGGTTATTCCTTCTGCTTTTACCCACGGGCGCGTATCGTAAATAGCTTCCCCATTGATTTCAAGCCATTTCCCTAAATTAAGCAAAACTTTCCTTTGAACTTCTGGGATAGTGCCATCTACCATGGGACCTACATTCAAGAGGAGGTTCCCGTTTTTACTTACGATATCTACGAACATTCTAATTAAATTTTCTGAATCGAGATAATCTTCTTCATTTTCCATTCTATTATAGCCATAAGAATTGCCAATTCCTCGATTTGTTTCCCATTTTTTCTTCATAATTTTATTAAAGACTTCATATTCGGGCGTTAAATAATCATTATGATGTACTCGTGGAAAATTATCTCCTTTTTTACGAATTTGTTTCCATCGATCATTGATGATTCCTTCAGGAAATTTAGTATAAAAATACTCAAATATTTCATATGCATTTGTTGGTACATAGCCAATATCGTTCCACAGAATAATAGCATTATACATATCTATTAATTCATACCAGTGATTATTTGCATACTCAATGTACTCTGCTGTTTTAACTCCATTTTCGACAAAGGTTTTTCCATCTTTAATCGGTTCTGAATTAAAAGACCAATCTAGCGTGCCAGAATAGTAAAAACCCATCTTCAAACCTTTTTTCCGAACTTCTTTAGAAAGTTCGCCAACGATATCTCTACTTGCCTTATAATTCTTTTTTTTTGGATTAGGATATTTACTAGGCCATAAAAGAAAACCATCGTGATGCTTTGTTACTAAAACTACATATTTTGCACCGGCTTTATTGAATAGCTCTGCCCATTTTTTAGGGTTCCACTTCTTTATTTCTTCATTAAAAATAGGAATAAAATCATCATATACAAAATCTTCACCATACTTATCTTTATGATATTGTTGAGTAGGACTTCCTTCTATTCTTAAGGAATTGAGATACCATTCAGCATAGGGGTTATTCTTGAAGTGTTCTTCCAAATCTCTTTTCATGGATTCTACTAAATCTAAGCCTGTAACGGCAAAGGCAGGCACAGAATAAAGTCCCCAATGTATGAAAATCCCAAGTTTTGCATTATGAAACCAATCTGGCACTTTATGTTTTTTAACTGATTTGTAATTCGCTAATCTCAATTAAAGCGATCTCTTTAGAATTAAATTAAAATGAATAACTCTTATTAAAATTTAAACTTTATTTAACATTTAATAGCAGTTTTGCCTAATTAATATCCATGGAAAAAAAATTAATGTTAAGAAATAAAATTTTTATCATACCTAAACCTGTAAATATGGCTCTAGGAAAAGGAAAGTTCATTATAACAAACAAAACTATTATTGAATCCGATCCGAAATTAAATGATGTTGCTAAATTTTTTAAGCGTTTATTAAAACCAGCAACGGGTTTTGATTTGTTAATAGTGAATTCTAAATCTGAATTAAATAAATTTAACACAGTTATTTTAAAAATTGATAAAGAAATTAATAATTTGGGTGAAGAAGGGTATTTTCTCAATATTAATCAAGAACGCATTATAATATCTGCTCCCAGTCCTGCTGGTGTTTTTTATGGTATTCAAACCCTTCGTCAATTACTTCCAGTTGAAATAGAAAGTATTACTAATAAGAGCCATATTGAATGGTCTATTCCTTCTGTAGAAATTAAAGATTATCCACGATTCTCTTGGCGAGGATACATGCTTGACGAAAGTAGACATTTCCTTGGTAAAGAAGTTGTTAAACGGATCCTAGATATGATGGCACTCTTTAAGATGAATGTTTTTCATTGGCATCTTACAGATGATCAGGGTTGGAGAATTGAAATTAAGAAATATCCCCTCCTAATAGATATTGGATCAAAAAGGAAAGAAACCCAAATTGGAGGTTTTATAAGTAGAAAAACAGATAACACCTCTCACGAAGGATTTTACACTCAAAAAGATGTACAAGAGATAGTTGCTTATGCAGATAAACTTTTTATTAAAATAATTCCAGAGATAGACATGCCCGGCCATTCAAAAGCAGTATTAGCAGCTTATCCTGAATTAAGTTGCACCGGAGGTCCATTTGAAGTACCAATTAAATTTGGAATTAAAAAGGATGTTTTTTGTGTTGGTAAAGAGGCTGTATTTAAATTTATAGAAAATGTGTTAGACGAGATAATTCAATTATTTCCCTCATATATTATTCATATTGGAGGCGACGAAGTTCCTAAAAAAAGATGGAAAGAATGTCCTGAATGTCAAACGAGAATAAAATTAGAGAGCCTTAATGATGAAAAGGAGCTCCAAATTTATTTTACAAATAGGATAATAACATTTCTAACCTCTCGCGATTGTAGGGTAATGGGATGGAATCAAATTCTAAGTGATAAGCTATCTGAAGATGTTATTGGACAATATTGGATTTTTGGTAAAAAGGAAGTTATGAAACACCTAAAAAGAGGAGGAAATATCGTAATGTCAAAATTTGGCTACACTTACCTTGATTATTCCTATTCTTTTACTTCTCTAAGTAAAGCATATCGATACGAACCTATTCCTAAAAAATTAATGAAGAAATACCATTGCAATATCTTAGGAATAGAAGCCCCTATGTGGACAGAATGGGTTAGAAATCTAAATGAATTAGATTGGCAAACTTTTCCTCGCCTAATAGCATTTGCGGAAACCGGTTGGACATTGATAGAACAGAAAAACTTCAAAAATTTTAAAAAATGCCTTGGAATTATTCTTGAACGGTTAGATATGCTCGGAGTTTCCTATGCCCAGAAAGACGAATACGAACCGCACTTAATCAAAAAGATATTTGGATTTTTTACCATGTTAAAAGAACCAAAAAGAAGATCTTTATATTAGGAAGAGCGCGTGATGTTTTGATTTTAGAATAATATTGATAAAAATCACATCAAAAAAAAGAATGTATATAAAACGAGTAGTTGAAATATAATGTAAAAATAATTTTAAGTTAAAGTGATATAACTTGGAAAAATCAAAAACAAACAACGATTTTGGTGGAAAATTACCTAGAAAAGATGTGTTTATATATTCACTAGGATATATTCCTAATACTTTCCTTGCGGGAGTTTTCATGTTAATGTATGTTAATTTCTTTTGGAACTATTTAGGTTTAATTGACCCATTATTTATCATTGGGATGGTAATTTATGCTACGATTAATGCCCTAAACGATCCACTTACTGGGCATATGAGTGATAAAACTAATATTGATAAATGGGGTAGTCGAAGATTAATTTATATAAAATGGTTTGGTCCATTATGGGCAATATTTTACTTCATAATGTGGTTCCCTTGGAGTTATGACAACCAAATTATAATATTCGTTCAATTCATATTAAGTATATGTATTTTTGATACCTTTCTTTCTCTAATAATTGGATTATATATGTCGTTAATGTCAGAAATGTCTGATAACATCAAAGTTCGCTATAAATTATCCTTTTATGCCAACATTGCAACATTTATTGCTGGAATTCCAGTTGTATTCGCACAATCTATATTTGATGCGAGCTTAGAAACTTTTCAAATGTTTAATGGCATACTTGCCATTATTTCGATTATAATATATATAGTAGTTACTCGCATTTTAAAGGAAAGACCAGAATTAAGAGTTGAAGAAGATTATACCTTTTTCCAAGGTATGAAAATGGTTGTTAAATCTAAAGCGTTTTTGACGCGCACAGGTTACAATTTTTTCAATACTGGTGCAAGGGCTATGGGATTTTCATTTCTTTTTGCCTTTACATTCATCTTAGGCCCTGGATTTTTAACACCTATATTATTTATGCTAATTACATTTGGTATTGGCTTTTTCTCAAATATAATTTATATGAAATTAGAAAAAAAATGGGGGATTCGAAAAACTATTCTTATCCTTAAGTCAGGTTTGATTATCGCAAATTTAATTAGTTTTGTAATAGTCTCCGCAGTAGGATCGACAACAATAGTATGGATTTGCGTTGCTCTCGTATCAATTTTATCTGGCTTTGGAGTCTTTGATTTTGTACTTTTAACTATGGCAATTGACGAAGACGAAATCAAATATGGAAGTCGACGAGAAAGTATATTTCAAGGAACGAGTTCTCTCTTGTTTAAACCAGCAGATAGTTTAGGACCAATAATTGCTACAATCACTTTAACTATGTTCGGTTTTGTGACAGGTTCGACGACTCAAGACGCAACTGCACTCCTCGGAATAAAAGTCCTTTTATTTGTAATGCCCACCCTTATGCACGCGATTAGTTTAATCTTTATATATCTATTTCCTTATCACGGCGAAGCTTTAGAAAAACTGCAATCTGAATTAGTGAAACTTCATGCAATAAAGAAAGAAAACTATGAGAGTAATAAGCCGGAAAAATTTAGAAGTGAAATTTGATAAGTTTTAAACTCAATTTTCTTAATTTTCGTAAGAATTGATGAAAATGGATCAAATTAAAGATAATTTAGAGTATCTCGATTATAGAGTGAGATTAGATAATGTAAATGATATTACATTTGATATAGATGAAAAAGTAGTTGTTAACAGCAAAACACCAATTAAAATAATATTTAAAGCAAAGAAAGAATATCCTCGCCGTACTCTCTTTAGATTCGTAATCCCTTATGGGTGGGGACCAATCAATTTAAAGAATGAAATTTGCTTGAAAGTGTGGAGCTAATAAAGAATGGAACCGTCATTGCAATTCGAGTCCCTACTTACGATCGAATCAAGTTTGCATTTGAAGATAAAGATCTAAAGGAAGGTGATATAGCTTATTATTACATTCGAGCTACTCAATTTGATGGGGAGCGAGGATGGAGTTCGCCTATTTGGGTAGAATTTGTTTAAGAATTATCTACCATTCAGAGAAAAATTTTTCTTTTGAATAATCTCTTTTTAACGGTTTACCAGTAAGCATTATATGATATCTTATCATCGCAGACTGCTCCGCTCCTGTAATATTTTGGAGCGCGTCAAATAAAGTGTTTCCTTTTGCAAATGCTCCATGACCTCTCACTACAACTACAGGGTAATTTTTCAAAACTTTTGGTACTTCTCGTGCGGCGTCAATTGGTCCTGCGGGGTTATCTACTTCAATAATAGGGATTTTTCTATACATATAAATTCCTTCAGCATCTAGACATGTAATTTCGTCCTCAATCAGAGATAAGATAACACAAAAAGGATTATGGGCGTGAATGATCGCCATAGCGTCTGTGTTTAAATAAATTTGACGGTGGACATCTGTTTCTGTGCTCGATAACATAATTCCTGAATCGGTATTATATAAATCTGTTTCAATTATATCTTCTGGTTCTAAGTATCCAAGCATAGCACCCCTACGTTTAATAAGTATCTTACCCCCAGCTCTCATACTAATATTGCCAGAATGACTGGTGTTGTATTTATGATCGGTTAAAACCTTGCCTGTAATTTGAAATTGCTTAAAAGTTGCTGGATCAATCATAACATATCATTTCTCATAGTTTTAATTATAAATCTATTTTATTCTACTTTAATCTTTCAATTGATAACCGTTTTAATAAACTATCTTTAGGAATTCCAATTTCGTTCCATTCTCTAACTTTATAAAAATCCTGTAGTAAATGATTTAGTGGAACAACCCTACCTTTAGAAGAGCCTTCTTCTAATAATGTTTCCAAAAATCTTGAAGGTAATGTGTCATCCTTTTTTGAAAATCCTTCCCTCACATTAAACAACCTTTCTAAGTTATATATCCTTTCTCCAATAGTTATTAAATCCGTTACATTTATCTCTTTTCCTAATATTACGCTTAAAAATCGTGCTTGAAATTCAAAACCTAGAGCATAACCCACAAATTTACACACAACTAAAGAATCTTCCACAGCACTTTGATTCTGTTTCAAAAATAAAAGATCAGACTTACCTTTTATTGAAAATCTATCAATTAATTTAGGGACTCCTAATACTTCAGAAGCCACTAAGAATCCCGTTAAGTGACACGCTCCTCTAGAACTCACGGCATAATTGAGCGCGTGTCCAAATGCTCCGCGAGGATCGTAAGCTGCAAGTTCCATTCCCTTTACTTGCATAGCGTACCTCTCGGCACTATATTTTTTCGCGAATCTCAACGATCCTTCAGCCAATTCGTTACCTATTCCCCTTCTTAGTGCTATTTTTTCAATATTATCACACAAAGATTTCCCATTTCCAAACGCTAAAGATCGATCTTTTATCAATCCATTCTGTTGTAGCTCCATAGCACAGGCAATCGTCGCTCCTGTTGACATAGTATCTAATCCATATTCATTACATAAATAATTGGCGTGTGTAATCTCTTTAAGATCAAATATTCCCAATAACGGACCTAAAGACCATAAAGATTCATATTCAGGGCCCTTTCCTCTCATTTCTCCCGTATTAGTTAGGCGACCACATTTGATAATACAGTTATAACATCCTTCACTATCTTCTAAAAATCGTTCTCTTAACTTCTCTCCGCTTATACTATCAATTTGATCAGGAGTAGCATAGGTAGATTGGAAATTTCTAATTGGAAACATGCCAAAAAGATTAATTATTTTGACTAAGGCAGCAGTTCCAAATAATGCTAAACCTTGAGATGTAATTGGAGTTACCTTAATTTTATCAATTGCGACAACGCTTAACCTTTTCATGTGTTCTTTATCTTTTATCGGAAATTTTTGAGTTCCATTTTTCACAACAATAGCTTTTAGGTTCTTCGAGCCCATAACAGCACCTACGCCACCTCGACCAAATGCTCTATGTGCTTGATTCATTATCGAAGAAATACGAACTTGGTTCTCACCCGCAGGTCCTATACACAAGACTTGAGCATTTTTTCCTTCTAATTCTTTAATTTTTTCTATAGTTTTAACCGTTTTTAATCCCCATAAATGGTCTGCATCTTTAATTTCAACAATTTTGGTGCCATCAATTACAATATATCCCTTATTATCATCTTTCAATTTACCTGATATATATAAGCCATCGTATCCGCATCTCTTAAAATAAACTCCCCAAAAACCCCCAGAATTTGAGTGGAATATAGTATTTGTTAATGGTGATTTAGTTACCAGAGAAAACCGACCACTGGTTGGGACAATACTACTAGTGAAGGGACCTATTGAAAAAATTAATGGATTCTTTTCTGATAATGGATCTACTCCTTTTGGTACATTTTCTGTAAATAATTTTACGCCTAAACCTCTTCCGCCAAGATAATTATTTAGAACCTCATCATCAATTAGACTCACAGAGGTTTTTTCAGTTGTTAAATTAACCTCTAAGATTTGGTTATTCATACCTTCCATAATTTTTAATATCCCGTTTAATAGTTATCAAATTATTTAAACCCTTTTGCTTAAAACTTCTTTTTCGTAATCTTCAATTGATTCTATCCATTTTGTACTTACTGGAATGTCATTTTTTAAACAGTAATAATCCCATATTGAACCAAACGGTAGAGTTTTTAACTCTTCTAAATACGCCAGTCGTTGGAAATACTTACCATCTTTCTCATATTCTAGTAATAAATCCCAAGGTTGTAATAACGCATACAGTAAACTTTTTAAAGTTGCTCTTGCTCCAATGACCCACGCTCCTACGCGGTTTATAGAAGCATCAAAAAAATCAAGCATTATATGTATTTTATCTAAAGATTTACTTCTAATTATTTCTTCGGCAATTTGGATAATTTGATCGTTCAAAATGACTACATGATCGCTATCCCATCGAATTCCTCTACTAATATGAAAAACTATTCCACTAATAAAAGGTAAAATAGCCGAAATTTTATCGGCAACCGATTCTGTTGGGTGAAAATGACCCGTATCTAATGTGAGCATAATACCATTTTTAATAGCGTAACTTAAGTAAAAATAATGACTACCAACGACAAAAGCTTCACTTCCTAAGCCAAAGAGTTTGCCCTCTAATGAATCTTTTATATGCGAAGCTGGAAATTTATTAGAATAAATTTTATCTAATGAATTTTTTAATAGCACTCGTCGCCCTGCGCGGTCAACGGGAATATCTTTTGAGCCATCAGGGATCCATAAATTATGAATGCATGAGTCATTCAACTGTTTACCTATCTCTGAGCTAATCTCACGGCATCTCAATACATGCTCAATCCAAAATTCTCTAACCTTTTTTGAATTATTGCTTAATGTAAAGCCATCATTTGCTTTAGGATGAGAAAATAAAGTAGAATTAAAATCTAATTTCAAGTTATTTTGTTTTGACCAATCAATCCAATTTTGATAATGTTCAATAGTGATTTCATCCCTCTCTACAAATTTTTTACCAAAATCGCCATAACTAGCTTGTAGATTAATGCGATGACTTCCAGGAATTAAGGAAACTGCTTTTAATAAATCACTTTGTAATTCATCTATTGTACGAGCTTTACCAAGATAGTTACCAGTGACTTGAATACCTCCACCATTAAGTTTTGCTCCCGGTTTTTCAAATCCGCCTACATCATCTCCTTGCCAACAATGAATAGAAACTGATATTTCTTTTAAAATTTCCATTGCATTGTTAGGATTAACTCCGAGTTCTTGATATTGCTTGTTGGCGTGTTCAAAATTTTTTTCAATCTGACTAGTCATATCTTCTCACTTTATTAGAAACATTATTGATTTCTAATATAATCACGAATTTCTTTATATCCAATTATTTTTAAATCGTACCTCTCAACACACTCTTTAATATGTGGATTAGTGAATGCCCCAAAATCTAGATCACGCCAACTTGCTGAATCCGGCGTTATAGCTTTCAATTCAGAGCTCATTTTAGCGGGGTGGAATAAGAAATGTGTTAGACCGGGTTTAATTTCTGCAAACCTTTTGCAATAATATTCTATTTTGTTAGGATGCGCTCCCAATGTATCAATAATAATTTGGTTTATAAGAGGAGTGCCTTTTTCCTCTAAATTTGCAAACATTTTTAGGTAAACACCGGCATGTTCTCCTAGTCCCAAGGCGATTAATTCTTCTTTAGTTAATTTTGGTAAAAAAGCAACAATATTGAATTCTCGAGCTAGCTTTAAATAAGACGGAAGGAATTTGGGATTCATTACAGTCCCCATATGTGAATCTATATGCGTAACATCGATATCATTATCAATAGCCATTTGAATCTGTGAACGCATTTCAATTTCTGCTGCTTTAACAGTTACATTTGCAATTGCCTCCTCCGGTGTACGCCAGAGCGATCTCTCTGAATCCAATAAGCCAGTTTTAGGATCAACGCTCCCCAATGCCCGCCAGCGATATAATTCGTATTCACATGTGAGAGTTAAATGCACGCCAACATCATATTTAGGGTTATTTTTACAAATCGATGCGGCTTCTAAAAACCAAGGTGCAGGGGTAATAATAGAACCACAGCTAGCTACTCCAAAGTCTAAACATTTAAAAGAAGCTAAATTTGAGGCATGCGAGAAACCAATATCATCAATATGGAAAATTACAACTTTATCTGAAGCTTCAAACCCTAGTTTTTCTATAAGTGTAAGATTTTTCATGTTTAATTTTCAAATCCGATCAATTAAGTTCTAATGTTTATAGAAGATCATTTGACAAGTGTTATTATTTTTACCTAATTTTATAAAACGATAATTAACCCTTCTAAATTGTGTTCAAAGCATTATAATTATTTAAAATTAGGTAAATATTTTTTTTGTACTTCCATCATCTCATCAAATATTGCTTCTGCCATTTTAAAACTACCGCAATTAACATCTATGGCTATACATGTTATAGCAAGATCCTTAGACTCCTTTAAAATAGCTTCAACACATAAATCTTGGATCGAAGCTTCTATGCGGAGTATTGCAGCAATACTTTTTGGGATTTCACCTAGTTTAACTCCATGTATACCTTCTTTATTTACAATTGCAGAACATTCAATCACCAAATCTTGAGGGAGATTTTCTATAATTCCGTCGTTTGGTATATTAACTGCAATTTCATACGAATTTTTATCTTCAATTAAAGCCTCGATAATTGGTATCGCCCGTTCTCCAGATGGTTCTCTCATAAACATTCCCTTTCGGGGATATTTTCCCTTCTTAAGCCTTTTATAATATCTAGAAAGTTTAGCATAACTTCCTTTATTTACTTGTTCCATTCTTGTAATCCAATCATTTAAATCTTGGATTGTTGTATATTGAGACCCAATTTGTATATATTCGCATATATGATTGTCACCAACATAAGGAAAAAAACCAAATCTTTTGTATACTTCGAAAGTTAAATCAGCATAATGAAACCTATCCCTTTTATCTTTAAAATATTCTAAGCATTTTGAGTTAAATTCTGACAATAAATCCTTTCCAGTGGTTAAATCTTTTAATCCAAGTAGGAAAGCAAAATGATTCAACCCACCAGTAGTCAATTGCATTTCACTTATATCCCTATCTAACATATTTGGTAAATGGTGATTTGTTAATAACTCAATTTGATGGCAAAGCCCAACGAACTTTAGTTTAGGAACAGCCCTTTTAATTGCTAAACATATTCGGGACATGGGGTTTGAGTAATTTATAAAGAATGCATTAGGGCAAATTTTTACTACATCTTCCGCAATTCTTATAATTTCAGGTATTTGTCGTGCGCTATGGAAAAACCCACCAGGACCCCCATTCTCAGCCATCATTTCCGTAGAACCATGTTTTCTCGGTATCATATTATCTTGCCAACGCAATTCGAACCGATCTCCCTTTTCAATGGAAGATATAACAAAATCCGCATCTTTTAATGCCTTCGATCTAATTGTTGTTTGCTCGATGTTGAACTTATTTCCAAGCTTCTTATTGTCTTCTACAACAATTTGATAAACCATTTCTAGTTTTTTTTCGTCAATATCATGAAGAACAACAGTTGATCCCGATAAAACGGAACTAAGATTAAGATCCATCAATGTAGCAGGACCAAATGAAGCACTTCCTGCTCCAATTAAAACTATTCTTTTTTCCATAATTCTACCAGCATTAATTTTGATAAGAAAATATCGCAAATTAGATAAATGTCACTTACCTTATAATATAATAGAATATGGTAGAAGCATTACGGTATGGCTTAGTAGGTTATGGTCTCAATGCATTAGGTCATATATCAGAGCTAAAAAATCATCCAAGATTAATAGGGCGTACAAGATGGATAGTTGGGTTCGATCCAGATCCTATTGCGAATCAGATGCTTAATAAAATTGAAAGTATAAAAGTAGCTAAATCTTTTGAAGATCTTTTAGATACAGATGAACTTGAGGCCATTATAATTAGTAGTCCACCACAATATCACGCAGATCAAGCTGTTGCAGCACTAGAGGCGGGATTACATGTGTTTTCTGAAGTACCTATGGTAATTAATGTAAAAGATATTAAAAAAATTATAAACGCTGAAGAGAATTCAGGAAAAGTTTATCAACTTGGAGAAAATTACTGTTTTTACTCAGAAGTTTTATTTGCGGGACATCTTGCATCTTCTGGCAAGATTGGTCCAATTGTTTATTCGGAATCTGAATATCTGCACGATGTAACTTATAGGTGGAGAAAAGGGAATTTTGGCAATGTTGACACGCCACGCATAGATTCTTGGTATCAATTATTTGATCCTTTAATGTATGCCCACACAATTGGTCCTGCTCAAGTTGCGTTAGGTGGAATTAAAAAACCTGTGCCATTCGTTGAAGTTATCAGCTACACAAATGATATTGGAGGTTATCAAGGAAATCCTATCTGCCATCCCGCTAAAGCGTTTCAAGTAGGGTTATTTAAAACAGAAACAGGAGCTATTGCAAAATGCGCTAACGCCTATATTTTTGCCAGAGAACCTTCCCGCCTTATTATTCAAGTTACAGGGCGTTTAGGGACATATGAATGTTATCAAATAGGGAAACCTGGGCGTTTATTTCTAACTGATGGACACAGAATTAGTAAGAGTCGTCATCGAGAAGGAAAATCAAAAATTGTTGATAATAACGAGTTATCAACAATCATACCTCCAGTTGAAGGTTTACATTACGGTTCTTCCGTTCGTATTATGGAGGATTGGTTACAAGCCATCAATAATAATATAAAACCTCTCATCCATGCAAAAATAGCTGCTAATTTCTGCTTATCTGGAATTGCTGCGTCTAAATCAGCTCGTTCTGGAGGAAAACCTATAAAAATTAAAATTTTTTCAGAGTAAAATTAAATGAGAACTCTTCTATAATTTAGAAGGTCTATTTTGGACTACTAAATTATAATCTCCCATACTTTTGTAATATGGATTTATGCGGAAACAGTATTGATATTCAATATTTGCCTTTAATTTGTATTTACTATGAAGAAGTGCTAAAGCAGGGAGATCACCTCCAACTCCTTGTTGTCTATAGTCGATATTGAGTGTGATATGCTCACGCTGAGGTAGAATGTGATTATGCTTTGCTTCTTCTAAATCTTTCATTGTATATGGCCACGCACTTATACTTAAGTTTGTCACGCCCAAATCCGATATAAGTATTCCTGATCCTTCTATATTGGTCATGGCAACCCAACGAACGTCAGTTCTATTTCCATTTTCTTGTGGTCTAATATAGGGGTGGATTAAATCTTTTACAAAACCAGAATAGATCCCAACAGCAGCTCCGGTCTTTCTATCTAACATGGTTTCGTGAGGACCTCTACCAAACCACGTCATTCTATTAAATTCTCCAGAAATCGCCATCTGCATACCAAACCTAATCATGTTTTTACTAGGAGTAAACCTATTTTCAATTAAGATATCTCCATTTCCATAAATCGTGTATGTTGTATCAAGCGGTTTTTCAGCGTTAATTATCTGAGATTTGACATAAACGCGAATAGCTTTAGAGTTTATTTTTTCATAATTTATATCTATTATAGTTCTTGTTTCACTTGCTTTTTTCCAGGTTTTATCAATACCCGTAACTTCTACATCAGTAAAATCTACAAAGCCTAGTTCGTTATCCGTTGGAGCTCTCCAAAAATTAGGGATCAAAGGCTTTGAAATTATATCTAAATTTCTAAAAGATAAATGTTCAATAGCTCCTGTTATCTTTCCTAGCCTAACTTTAAAAGTTTCTCCCTTGATTATGAAACAATCTTCCAATTCTTCTATTCCAACATCGTCTAATTCATTTAATTTTACTTTTGCTAATATTGGGACATTGTAAGGGATTTTAAATTGATCCCAAGCAAGAATATGACCTTTTTTTGCCCACAATGAGTCTTCAGCAAGAATAGAAATGATTTTTAGATGATATTCTGTATTTGATCTGATTACAGGAGTCTTAAATGGAATTTTTACTTCTTTTAATCCTCCAGGATCTACTTGAAACCGATCTAAAAAGCCTTCTTGTATCTTTGCGCCATTTGCAGTTAATTCCCATTTAATCTCGATAAAATCGATGTGAATAAAATTATATTTGTTATGAAACTTAAATTCACCCTTCAATAGGTTTACAGGCGAAAAATCGATATTTTGATATACTTTTTTAACTTCATGCAAAGCTGGGTTAGGTTTTCGATCAGGCATCACAATTCCATTAATACAAAAGTTACGATCATTTGGTTCGTCCCCAAAATCGCCTCCATAAGCCCAAAATTTTTTCCCATCTTCGCTGATCTTAGATAACCCTTGATCAACAAAATCCCATATAAAACCTCCTATACAGTTGTCATATCTCTCAAAAACATCCATAAATTCTTGAAAATTCCCTAAACTATTCCCCATTGCATGAGCGTATTCACATAACACAATAGGTTTTAATTTTCCATGTTTTAGATCGCGCTTCGCTTTTCTTTCGAGGTTTTTGGGTGAAAGATACATAAAGCTTTTCACATCTGGTATATTATGATCGTAATCCCCTTCATAATGAATAGGTCGAGTTTTGTCAATTTTAATTGTCGCAATTTTCATGATTTTAAAATTTTTGCCCATTCCTGCTTCATTTCCCAGAGACCATATTACCACACTTGGGTGGTTCTTATCACGCTCTACCATACTCACCATTCGATTAACACACGCTTCAGTCCAATCTGGGTCACTCTTGGGAATCCTATCCCTTAATCCATGAGTTTCTAAATTACATTCATCAAGCACATAAATTCCATATTTATCACATAAATCGTACCACTTGGGGTGATTTGGATAGTGACTTGTTCTAACAGCGTTAATATTGTTTTGTTTCATTAACAAAATATCCTGAATCATCCTATCGTATGGAATCGCCCGTCCGTGATCTGGATCGTGCTCATGTCTATTAACGCCCTTGAGAATAATAGATTTACCATTAACAAGAAAGCTGCCTTGATCATTAAGCTCGACCTTCCTAAAACCAAACTTACAATGCTCTACTTCAGTTATTTGATCTTTCGAATTCTTCAGGATTAGAAATAAATCGTATAAATTAGGAGTTTCTCCGGTCCACTTCTTAGGATTTTTAATACTTGCTTGTAATTCCACTAAATGTTCAGTTTCTGATTCGAAATAAAACATATTACTCGTAAGAACTTCGGAATAAACAAATCGTTGTTCGCTATCTAATAATGATATTTCCACTTTATATTGTTCAGTATCCTCTTTTCCATAATTAATGATTTTTACGGTAACTTTAAGCTTTGCATGTCTATAATTTTCATCAAGCTCGCTCCGTGAAAAAAAATCTCGAATATGAACTTTTGGAGTTGAGAATAAATATACATCTCTAAATATACCACTAAATCTCCACATGTCCTGATCTTCTAAATATGAACCGTCTGACCATCTATATACCTCGACAGCAAGTAAATTATTATCCGTTCTTAAATATTTCGTAATATTAAACTCTGCGGGAGTCATACTTCCCTGACTGTAACCAATTTTTTTTCCATTAATCCAGATATAAAAAGCAGATTTAACACCCCCAAAGTGGATAAAAATCTCGCGTCCTTTCCAATTGGTAGGGATATTAAAATATCTTCTATAGGAACCTACTGGATTGTAGTTATGGTCAATTTTTGGAATAATTTGAGTATTAATGCTATAAGGGTAATCAACATTAGTGTAAATAGGTATTCCATATCCTCGCATCTGCCAATTACTTGGAACATCAATCTCCTCCCATTTTTCAGCTTTAAATTCTTCTTTATAAAAATTCTTAGGCCTTTCTGATGGCTTTTTTACCCAATTGAATTTCCACATTCCATTAAGAGATTTATAATAAAACGAATCTTCCCATTTTCCTAACGCTCCATCAAGACTCTCAAAGGGAATTAAAGTTGAGTGTGCTGGCTCTTTATTTATACTGAATATTTTTGAATTTTCCCAATCTGGTATGACATTCGGTTCTTCGTTCATAATTCTAACTCTTTTAAATGATTTATAGTTAAAATTATCTTCTATTATTTCTATTTGAGGGTGTGAGAGAAATATAACATTTCACAATTTTTTTAATAATTTTATAATTAAGATTATTTAATGAAGAGAAGAAAATATGAATTATGAGAAGAATTTATTAAAGTTATTCAAGAAAGTAGGGAAACTGATTGATTAACGCTATTATAAATAAAAGGGTGACTACCAATACCAAGTGATTTTACTCAAGATGTAATTAAAATAATAAAACATATTCCAGTTGGAAAAGTACTTACTTACGGTAAAATTGCAAAATTAGCGGGAAATCCAAGAGCCGCTAGACAAGTTTCATGGCTATTACACTCATCAACAAAAAAATACAACTTACCATGGCATCGAGTCATAAATTCACTAGGAAAAATATCCATGAAATCTTATGATGATCGAGAATACCAAAAACATTTATTAGAAAAAGAAGGTGTTGTGTTTAGAGATAACTACAAGATTGATCTAAAAAAATATCTCTGGGAAATTGATTCTATTGAACATTTATAATTATAAAAAAGAAATTAAAGAATCTCTATATACCCTTCATCTCCATTAACTTTTACAATAGTATTGTTTTCTATTTTTTCTAATTCCGAGAAGTCTATTTGATCAATAATAGGAAATTTTAAATCAAAAAAAATCTCAGCAGCTACAGCACCAGAACTCATTAATGGGTCCCCTTTTTCACATACTATAGCTTTAGGTCCCATTTTACGTACAATTGTTTCAAGCAAGACAAAACCTAATGTTGTTGTTCCTATAGGATAAGGAAAAATTAAAATTTTATCTTTCACATCCTTTTTATAAAGTTCATGTGTTCTATCTGCGATTTTACATTTTTTACTTTTTTGAATAAGTGCAAATGTAAAAGCTGCAGAAATACTAAAAGGTTGTTTAGTGACTATTGCTTCTCCTTCAACAATACCATTACTTAAGCTTCGACCTTTTAAAATTTTAGTCAATATTAATCCCCTCCGTTGCGATTTTAATACATTCATCTAAATTTCTATAGGAAGCCAAACTATAGAAACAAGTTTTAGCAGAATTTGTTGTAAGTGGTCTTGGCAAGGGTGTTAAAAGAGGACATAAAGATGTTATTTTTACACCCGAAGAAATTAAAATATCGCTAAATTCAGATTTTTTAATCAATTCTTTCACTTTATTATTTGTACATATCCAAAAGTTAATATTTTGAAGAATTTTTTTTCCTTTAAGCTTCTTTAAAACATTAATTACCTCTTCTTCACTTAATTGAGGACAACCAATGCTAATATTTTGAGGTGTCTGAGCCCATTCTGTACTGTATTTTTCTCTAACTTCTTCTAGATCCTTTATATCAATTTCAACTATTTCTTCGGGTTTATCATATTGAAAAGCCTCATTAAGATCCTTAGCTTCAGGTGTTACATTTGGAACATGAATCAAAGCTACTGCTCCTGTAGCTGCTGAAGCAGCACCAAGATTTTTTAAATTATCAGTTGAGATATTTCTTAATCCAACAATCACGGGTATTTTATTTCCCGCAATTTCTCCAATCCTTAAACCTATTGAAGTCAAATTAAATACATTGGCAAGATTTATATCAGCTGATATTTTAAATAGTATTTGCCCTTTTCTGTTTTCCGTTATATGTAATCCATGGTATGCAGTTTTTCCTGTAACCGCACATGCTAGATCTACTAGACCCCCTTCTCGATTTGAGCGAGCACCTAAAACTGAATTTAAATATATAACTGCTGATGATTCAGACCAGGCACAATGCTCACCTAAAGTTGGTTTATTATCTAAAAAATAAGGAGTACATGTAAATCCGTATACACCTATTTGTTCTAAATCCTTCATCATTTGATCATGTAATGTAAACATCGGATAGACGACTTTCAAATCGTCTGCATAATCCATATCTATAATAGGATCCGCAGTTGTTCTTACTTTTACTTTTAAATTATCTTCTGCCATTTGATGTAAAACTTTAGCAGAAGCATTAACAAAATTTAAACCAAAATTTAGGACAGTATGAGCTGAACTTATTTCAATAAGTTTTTCTGCACCAAAAGTGTCTCCTAATTTTACGATCAATCTCAATAATTTTGAAAGCAATTCTCCCTTTTCTCCATCGAGGATACGCTCTTCTTCTTTTGTTAAATAAATTTTAGTTCACTTTAATGAATAAGTTTTATTGAATGATTAATAAGTAATCCATGTTAAAAAATATTAACTTCTGGTTTTTAAAAATATTAGTCAATTAATTCATATTCTCTCATTCATTCATAAAATTAAAATAGAATCAGTTTGAAACAAATGACTTTCAAGAGAAGTATTAATAATAATTATGACATTGGTTCGAATAAATTTGAGACCAAACTTTTTTTTCCAGAAGATATATTTTATAAGATTATTGAAGTAAGATTCAGCAAAGTAAACGAAATTCTTGAAGAGGAATATAAAAATCGCGTTAAAAGAAAGTATCCTTGGAACAAAAATCTCGTCATGATTGCTGCTGATCATCCAGCAAGGGGTGTTACTAAGATTGGCCAGAACAAAATGGCAATGGGTGATCGTCACGAGTATTTGGGCAGGATACTACGTGTTCTTATGCTTGATCAAGTTGATGGTATCATGACAACTCCAGATATAATGGACGATTTGTTTATAATGAACTATCTTTTCAAACAATTAGGAGGGAAGAGTTTCCTCGATAACAAAATACTAATAGGAAGTACAAATCGAGGAGGTCTTTTAGGCTCGCCTTACGAGATGTATGATCCTGTGACTGCTTATACTATTGATGATATTCGGAAATTAAAATTGGACGGCGCAAAAATGATGGTTAGGTTAGATTTCGAGACAAAAATGGCGAAATATAGCCAAAGGACTTTGGCGTTATGTTCAAAAATGATTAGACAGTGTAATGAATCCAACATACCCTCGTTTATAGAAGCGCTCCCGGTGACACGCGATCAAGACAGTAATTATACAGTTAACAAGGATGCGGAAGCAATAATTAAAACGATTGGAATTGCAACCGCATTAGGAGGAGGTTCGGTAAATACATGGTTAAAAGTTCCATATGTTGATAAGTTTGAATCTGTTGCTAAAAGTGCAACCAACCCTATTTTAATTCTAGGTGGTGAAAGTACAGGTAACCCCATAGATCTTTTTAAAATCCTTGAAATGGGGTTAGCTGCGGGGAAAAATGTAAAAGGATGTTTAGCTGGAAGAAATTTATTGTATCCTGGCGATGACGATCCGAGAGCAGTTGCTTTAGCAATCTCAGGCATAATACACGATAAAAACAATACAGATAAAGCCATTAAAATCTTAAAAAACAATCGCGGAAGGCAAATGGATGTTTTAACTTCCAAATTCAATCCCTAAAGTTATTAAAAATTAAAATATTATTAAAATTATGAGATTTCTTTCTTTTCATTGCGATTACTTTAGATTTAAGGCTACAAAGAGAAGCCGTTCAAAAATCTTCGAAGAATTGACAGAAGAAAATAGAGAAAATGGATTTGAAAACGTAATTGCCTTATACATAAGTGTAGAAAAGCGAGATGAGGATAATTCAGAGTTCATCCCTAAAGCTATAAAAGAAATCGAAAAAATTTCCACTCAACTCAAAGTGTCGAACATAATTGTACTTTCTTTCGCCCATCTATTTGGCGAATTAAGTAATCCTGAATTTGGCTTGAAAGCATTAAAGAATCTTGAGAAAAAATTAGTTGAAAATGGATTCAACGTGCTAAGGCCTCCTTTTGGGTGGTTCAATGAGCTTGAACTCAAAGCAAAAGGGCACACCCTCTCAAGAATCTCAAGAAAAATCGAATAAAAAACGATCTAAATTTTAACCAATCATATTTAAAATCAGTTTAAGAATGCAACGATTTATAAAAAATTAAAAAAAATTATTAAAACAAGAGACCTTTAAAGAAATTATGAGAAAAGAAGATTTAATTATACCCTCTAAGTCGGTTTTTTCAAGAGATTCCGATATTACTGCTAATAATTCTCAAAAATTTAAAACTCAAACTTTCAAAACTGGAACTACTACAGTCGGTTTAGTTGTTAAAGACGCAGTAATCCTAGGAACTGATAAAAGAGCGTCAATGGGTTATTTTGTTGCTAGTAAAACTGCTGAGAAATTGCACATGATTCAAAAACACTTGTATATGACTATTGCTGGAGGCGTAGCAGATGCACAATATCTCATAGATGTTTTGCGGGCTGAAACTTCATTGTACCAATTAAAAGAAGAAAAATCAATTAGCGTTAAAAGCGCTGGGAAATTATTGGCCAACATTTTGTACCAAAATAAAATGTATCCTTTTCAAGTTGGACTCATTCTTGGGGGAGTAACCGAAGAAGAAGGTCCTACTCTTTTGAATATTGGTGCTTATGGGTCAATTTTGCCCGAGAAGTTTTGTGCAGTGGGGAGCGGTCAAAATTTTTCATACGGCGTTCTCGAGGCTAAATATAAAGATAATTTAACAATTAAAGAAGGAAAGCAAATTTTAATTAAAGCAATCTCCTCTAGTATCATAAGAGATATGGCATCTGGAAATGGAATTGACATTGTCATCGTCAAAAAAGAAGAAGAAGCAAAAAGAGACTTCATTTCCATAAAGGGATAAGCAATAAACCTGTTTTTATCTTTTCGATCTCTTATCTTTTCACCTCTAAATATTTAAACATTAGGCAAGGGTAAAGTTTAAATAGCCCCTTTTTTTTAGAAAGCTTTAAAAAGAATACCATATCTTTAAAAATAAAAATTATATTATTTTAGTTAGAAGTATTAACACTTTAAACAACTTAGGATAAACAAATACACTTTATCAAATATTAAAGCAAATTAAATCGTGGAGTAGCATTAAGATGCCCTATAGCATATTAGTCGATTTATCTCATAAAGAAAAAATAGAGGAATTTCCCGATTTTTCTTTAAGCGAAGACGAATTAGAAGTCGAATATATTGACAAGAATGAAGGACCTATAGATTTTGATATACTTGAAGATTATGACCTTCTATTTATCGGAAATGTTCAGCATAAGAAAGACGGAAAAGCAGATAAATTTACTAAGGACGAACTACTAGCAATTAAACGGTATGTTGGGGATGGTGGGGGCCTTTTTTTAACTAGTGGAAACGGGGGCGATAAAGACATTCCTATGAAGCTAGGTTCTATTCGGGTGTTGTATAAAATGACGGGAGTGCGACGATTTTGGAACGGCGTGATTCAAGAATCACAATCACATTTTTTAGTCAACAAACAAAACATACTAATAAATGAATTTTTTAACCATCCGATAACTGAAGGAATTACTGGAGTAGTCCTACCAAACTGTACTTTTTTTACACTATCGGAAGAGGATGTTGAGGACATAATCGTTACTTCTGAAAAAGCAGAATTTAAATATACAGTTGACGACGATATAGAAGTAATTGGGCAAGTGCCTATTTGTGTTGTATCTGAGTTTTTTAACGGGAGATGTGTAACTGTAGGTTCATCAGATTGGCTTATTGAAGAGGATTTTGGCTTAGATGCTGGTGATAATATTAAATTTCTTTCAAACATCATCAAATGGTTATCATTTGAAACCTAATTCTTTAACTCTATCCTCGTCCATTTCTCATTCTTACATTTAAAAATAAATTTAGCGAAAATCATATTAAAAAATGTTACTAATATATTAATTATGGGTTTTAAAATTCTTCGACCAGACTCAATTTCGGTGTGGAAAAACGAAGAACTGCTTAAAAGATTTCCTAGGTATCGAGGAATCATTGACAATAAGGAAGTTGCAAGGTATATTATCGCAAAAAGTATAAAATGTGAATACGATACAAAAGATACTATAGAAGATTTAGAGAATTTGTTAAAGAAAAAATCTGTAGAATTTAATGAGTTGTTAAAAAATCCCACTGAAGATCTTAAAAATCGTAGCATAGCATCTAAAAGTTATATTAATCTAGCTGAAGAATTAGCAAATAAATATCTTGAGAGCTGCATTTTTTGCGAAAGGCAATGTAAGGTTAACCGTATAGATGGTGAAAAAGGATTTTGTCTGATATCAAAAGATTCGTTTGTTTCCTCTGCTTTTTTACATATGGGCGAAGAATCTCCGCTGATACCAAGCGGTACTATCTTTTTCCAAGGTTGTAATTTTGGTTGCGTCTTTTGTCAAAATTACGACATTTCTCAAGCTTGGAAAGGTCGAAGAAATATTGAAGATATAGCTCAAAAAGTTGATGTTTTACAATTAGCCGCTCTTGCAGACAAATTAGTTGGGAAAGGTGCTATAAATATCAATTATGTAGGAGGTGATCCTATCCCAAACATCCATACTATTGTAGGTAGTTTTCACCATCAAACATCAAACATTACGCAACTCTGGAATTCAAATTTTTATCTTACTAACGAATCGTTGTCTCTCATCATAGATTTTATAGATTTTTGGTTACCTGATTTTAAGTACGGCAACAACGAATGCGGAGAAAAATACTCTGGAATAAAAGGTTATTACAACGTAATAACTCGTAATCTTAAAAGAATTCACGATTTTGGAAGTGGGGAAATAATAATTCGACACTTGGTTATGCCTAACCATGTGGAATGCTGTTCTAAGCCAATATTAGATTATGTAGCACAAAAGATTCCAAAATGTGTTGTAAATTTGATGTGTCAATATCACCCCGAATATTTATCTCATAAATATAAAGAAATAAACAGAAGAACTTCAATAGAAGAAATGCATGATGTTAAGAATTATGCTGACGAATTAGGTATTTTGTATGAGCCAGTATCTTAAGTTTAGAAAAAGTAATAAGTAATGAAAAATTTTAAAATCTAACTGGTTATAACTTAACTAATATTATTTTATGGTTTTAGGAATGAATTTAGAAGATGTGAAAGGTGTTGGCAAAAAGCAGGAAGTTCTAATAGAAGCTGGGATTGATACAGTTGAGAAATTAGCAAATGCGAAAGTGGATGAGTTAACACAACTTAAAGGTATTGGAAAGGCTACAGCTGAAAGATTCGTAAGTAACGCAAAAGATTTGTTAGGTGACTCAAATAAGGATATCTCTGATGGTAGTACAGTAGAAAACGATAAAATTTCCGCAGAAGTGGAAGCAGAAGCAGAGGAAGAAAAAAGAATTCAAGAAGAAGCTAAGAAATTAGAAGAAAAGAAAAAGAAATTACAAGGAAAAAAAGTTGAAGAGGGTGATTTTGTACTCTTAAAAATGACAGCAAGAAGCCAAAAAGGTAAAGTTTTTAGAGTTTCTACCGAAGAGGACGCAAGAAAATCTGGGATTTACGAAGAAGAAAAGGCTAAACAAGGTTATTACACTCCAGAATTCCTTATTGTTGGAAAGCCAGGATTTTTAAACGAGGGATTAACTGACACAATTAAAGAAATGAATTACTTTGAAAAAAAATCTGTAAGAATACCCCCTACTAAAGCATTTGGTAAAAGAGACCCTCAAAAAATTGAAAGAATTGGCATCGCTAAATTTAGAAAATTAAATGAAGGCAAGAACCCCGAATATGGTCAAGATTTTACCAATAAAAAAGGTCAAAGAGGTGTTGTTTCTAACATTATGCAAGGAAAAGTTATTATCGACTACAATCATCCTTTGGCAGGTCAATCAATCGACTACAACCTAGAGATTATCGACAAAATCGAAGGATTTAACGAAAAAATTGAATATTTCATGATTTCAAAGGGGATTCCTAAAGAGAGTGCCGCTGATTTTATTATAAATCATGCGGAGGATAAAACTCTAGAAATTACAATCCCTAAAATGTTTCTATTCCAAAATCTCACTTACTTAAAATTTGGTCTTGCCATGGACCTTCAGACTAATATGAGCGAAGATATAGAGGATGTAAAATTTATTGAAATTTACGAAAAAATGCCAATTCCCACAGCAACACCCGAGGAATCTGTTATGGAAAAGATAGAAGCTTACAATAAAGAACTCGATAACGAAACAGAAGAAAATAAGTAATGGTTAAAAACCTATAAACAATTTAATTTAACTTTAGATATCAATTCTTCTTTTTTCTTATCCCTTTCATTTTGATATTCAATCTTTTTCTTTTGGTATTCTGCTCGCTTTTTTTGGAATTCAAGCCTTCTCTTTACCGATTTTTTCTTTCTATATCTTTTTTTAAGATATTTTTTTTTAACCTTCTTGTATTCCCTTTTTATTTTGTTATATTCCTTCTTCTTTTTTTTATATGATACATACTTTTTCTTGATTACTTTCCTTAAATTTGGGCTTATTTCATTTATACCTATATCGTTTAATTGCTGTTTAAACTTTTCGAAAGATTCGAATTTTATAACGATTATTCCTAATTCATGCGCAGGAATAAGATTACTTATTTTATCGTCAATAAAAATACATCTTTTTGGTTTGGAACCTAATTTTTTTAATACATATATGTATTTATCCATATCGGGTTTAATTAATCCAATTTCGTTCGATAAATACACATTATCAAAATTATCGTAAAAACCCCTTAATTCATTTGATTTTGCATGAATGTCATAGGTATTTGACAAAAGACTTACAGTATATCCCGCTAAATGTAGATGTTCGACAATTTCTGCCATATCAGACGATATGTGGGTAACTTGAGTATAAAGATTAAACCAAAGCTCCAAGTAATACTCGATATTAACTTTTTTTGAGGGTAACGCTTCATTTTTTTTTTGGAAAGGGAGGTAATACGTCTCAAATATCGATTCTAAAAATGTTCTAGCAGAAATCCTTCCAGACGATAACCTTCGTCTTAATTTTTTGAGATATGGATCAATTTCTTTTGATGGAATCTTAATATTTAGATCATGCTCAATAAAAGCAAATAAATTATTTAATACAAATGTCTTTTCTATTAATACTCCTCCAAAATCAAAAAGAAAGTGTTTGATTTTATATAATTTAACCTTTTGTTTTTTGAATATTAAAGATTTAGCATAGGCGTATTCGTCTGAACCTGGAGAATTGTTGGCCGAATGCATTTTTAATTTAAAAATTCTATACCTCTTTTTGTATACTTTTACTCCGTTTTAATTTTTATTTGTTGATATCTATCCAAGATTAAATTACATACTTTCGAAACGGGATCAGTATTACATTTCCAATTTGAAAATTCAGGAAAGGTTCCCGCATCTACCACGAATAACTTATCACTATTGCTCTCTCTTACAAGATCTAGGTGGCCAAATAATAGATTATACTTTTTCTTCCATTTCATTATATATTCTTCTATCTCACCATCGGAATGAATTATTTTTACCTTGTCGTGTTCGTTTGCTAAAGGTTTTTTTTCACAGATACAGATCTCTTTGTCAATAAAATATACTAAGTAGTGAGTGCCTTCAACAACCTTTTGTCGATTAAGACTCTCT
>Ga0114919_10000261_pt1 | contig 38639 bp, 40 predicted proteins | sample BlataG_FD_88682 | JGI IMG/M metagenome (GOLD analysis project Ga0114919, IMG submission 88682) | Deep subsurface microbial communities from Black Sea to uncover new lineages of life (NeLLi) - Black_00105 metaG | ecosystem: Environmental > Aquatic > Marine > Oceanic > Sediment | place: Atlantic... | reverse complement strand
GTTCCTTCCCTTGGTTGGCTTTTCCAAACGGGAAAACCGCCCCCACTTGGACATAATTTGTTCTTTCGGGCTTCCCCCCCCCCCCCCACCCCCCACCCACCACCACCACCACCCAACCTCAACTGGACATCTCTCTCTCTCAACAACGCCCCTCCTTTCCCACCTCCTCCCCCTGCACGCAGACCATCATCACGCCATACGAAGCAACCAAACTCATCCAATCCCTCAAACCACACACTCCACAAGAATATGGCACCCCATCTTGGCTCAACCAACAAGCTTCACTGGAACGACTGGTCCTTCAAGCCCACACCAACGCTGCTACTGCCAACTCTGACGATTTTATCAAGGAGGCGCTGGTATCTGAAAACAAACTGGGCACCCTCGTAAATGAACTTTTTTTGGGAGAAGCATGGAAGAGGAATGCTCTTCCCAAACTGTTAAAGAAGAAATCATTTGACACTGTTGATTCTGGGGTGGCTTACCTTCTTGTTGCTCATCAAGAAGGAACACTGACATCTTTGTTGGAGCTTGTGTTCTACCACCCGGATGCATTGGAATCGGTACAAGAGGATTTACTAGCAGAGATGGCCCAATGGGCATGTACTAAGCTAGCATCACTGCCTGAAACAGCTGCAAAAGCTCATAAAATTTATCAAAAACCACCAATGCTAATGCTTCAAGCAACAAAGAATGAAGAGCTGACAGACTGGGCAGTGCAGGCAGACTTTTCAAGCAGTATCTGTGCCATCACTATTCTAAGATACATTCTTGATGCACTTCCTAGTCTTTCTCCAAGTTTGACTGTTCTGTTGACTGAAAAGAACGATCTCATAATGCTGGTCGTCAAGCTTTTACACACTAAACCTTGGATCTGCCCACCTTCCGACCACCCGCACCACAATAATAAGAATAAGAATACCATCTGGTTGAATGGTCAATGGATGCCTCTCACAGACCCATGCAAGCTCTCCACCCCTGCTGCTCAAGCCTGGCTCATCATCTATTCTCTCCTAGGATATCCAGCCTGCCAATGTCGTCTAGATTTGCAAAATAACGAGAATAGAAGGGAATCTGTATTATCCCTCCGTCCATTGTTGACTCCATTGATGATAGACCAGCTGCCTGTGTTGGCTGCTGTGCAGAGAGGACTGGAAGAGATGGCATTGATGATTGGAGCATATGCTCCATCTCCTGATTTGCCTGGTTTGGACCATCAAGGCAGTACCAGCAGCAGTCCTCTCCATCTTAACGGCAGTCATAGCAGTGGTATTTCTAGCAATGAAATGGCAGCCAAGAAGATGGTGTTGATTGTAGAAATGAATGTGGGTGTCAGAGAAAAGTTTATGAACCAAACTGACTGGAACACCGTGGCTGATATGATTCATGGTAACTACAGCCAAGGTACTTCTATTGAAGCAGCAAGGCAGAGACTGGTTGGTATGTTGGAGACTGTTGACATGTTAAAAGAAAGTGGTGAACTTTCATCATCACTTTCCAGCACTGATAAATCAAATAATGAGAATATCTTGAAAATACATGTTTACTATTGTGTAGATGATATGAAAAGTGCACATCTGGCTGATATCACTTCTAACAATAATAATACTAGTAGTAGTAGAAAGGGGTGGATGCTGTGGACCACATATCATCTGCCTCTGAGTCCTCACAGTGAAGAAGTGGTCGCCTCCAACAATGATATTAAAGCCGTTCGTCTCAGAAGACAGAAACTCCAAAAGTTAGGCAAAGATGATACAGCTATGAGGCCCTTACCTAGTGTGAGTAGGTTTGTAGTGGTGTACAAGGGGGAGATGGTATGCGAGTCAGTGGTAGAGCTGCCTTGTGTGGAGATGAAGGATGATGTGGCATCCCTGTCTGGGCCAATGTGGCTGACTATTGGGAAGCTGGTTGATAAGAGCAAGGTGATAGTTCAATTGAAGGTGGGGAAGAGTAAGGTGAAGAGTGTGAAGGATCCTGGAGGACGGGGGTGGTGTGTGTATTCTCCTGTTGGTGGAGCTGTGAGCTGGAGGGTGGGGGAGGAGTGAGGGGAAGGGGCGAGAGAGCGGAGACGGGAGGGTTGTCCCATGGTTTTTTTAACATTTAATGGCCGTCCTTTGCACCGACTGATCGTCAAAATTCAAGAAATGTCAACATATTGAGACTTTCACTACATCTATCATCTACTGCAGACGCTAGAACGTGTCCAACCAGGGTATTGATCACTTTCGAATCATCACTCTTTCCCTCGCATCTTTCCACATATTAGCTAATTAGAATGGCTTCATCGATGCCTATTGCACCTGTTCCATCTTCTGGGGCAGCACCTAAAGAACATGCTAACTGGTCACCGTAAGTATACCATTTTGGTGCGATCAGACGACCTTCGCGCACCCCTCTGAGACATACAAGCTGACAAACACCCTATCCCACCATTCAACACAGATATGATGACAATGGAGGAACTATAGTAGCTGTTGGTGGCGATGACTATTGCATCGTCGCAGCCAGCACCAGATTGTCCACTGGCTACTCCATCCTCACCAGAGACCAGACCAAAATCCTTAGATTCTCAGACAAATGTGTCATTGCATCTGCAGGCATGCAAGCTGACCGTGCCACCCTCCACAAGGTCCTCAACCAACACCATGTCAAGTATGCATTCACTCATCGTCGCCCCATGGCCTGCCAGGCCATGGCACAACATCTTTCCAACACCTTGTATTATCGCCGGTTCTTCCCATACTACACATTCAACCTCTGTGCTGGCCTTGATGAGCAAGGTAGAGGAGCAGTCTACACCTATGATGCTATAGGTAGTTACGAAAGAGTAGGGTATGGCTGCCAGGGGTCTGGAAAGGAGCTGATTCAACCAGTGTTGGATCAACAATTGAAAGCAGCAAGTCCATTGCTGCTTCCCCAAAGAGCTTGGTTGAGTTCTCTGCCAATAGAAACTGCAATTGATCTAGTGAAGGATGCATTTGTGAGTGCTGGAGAGAGAGATATTTATACTGGTGATGATGTGGAGATATTGATCATCACAAAGGATGGCATTAGAAGTGACAGGTTGTCTCTGAAGAGGGATTAACAAAGAGGTTTGGTTGTTTTTGTATTATAATAGATTTGGTTCTCTTCTATATGTTACATAAGTAAAGAAATGATAACAAAAGCAAGACTGTGGTTGGTACACACACTACGTAACTCTTAGTGGCCATGTCCCTCTGTCTCTTTTGTCGTCGTCATCTTTTCATAGACTAGGTACCCTAAGAACAACCCCAAGCCTATGCCAAAGCCTGGAAATTTGTCTGCTAGTCTAGGTGTGAGGAGTGGATGCTTTCGCCAAGCGTCAGCTTTTTTCCAGTCATATCCCATCGTCTAAAGTTTTTTTGAAAAGGTTTAAAACTTCAAGAACGGGTCGTCTACGATTCTGATCTGTGTACTAATGTATCTATAGCATGCGTAATGGTGATGTGTTTCAATGAATTATAGAGATGACGACTCCTTCCCAGGGCTTTTAACCTTGCAACCTGAACCTGCTTCCTGGCCTTCAAGAGCAAATGAGCCTTTCATGCTTCAGTCCGACCATTCTTGAGATTAAGCTTTTCTTAAATCTGAACTTTGACATCCAATGAATACGATGTCAGGCCCTGGAGTGCAAATGCGTCTGGTCAACAAGAGTGGCATTGGATTTAATCTTCCAATAAGCAAAATGCCTGGGTTTTCCACGCCCAATCGCCAAACAAGGCTCTCAAAACATCTAATTCCAGCCCCATCCTTTCCAATTAACTCTAAGATTCGCTCAAAATCCACATCCTCCGCTCCAAGCACCACAACAACTGACCATCACCACGGCTGGACGTCGTCATGGTATCCCATAGCGTTCACGAACGACATTGACCCTAGCAAACCATACGCGTTCACTCTTTTAAACGAGCCTATCGTCATATGGGTAGATGCCACAGGAACATTCAGATGTTTCAGAGATGCATGTCCTCACAGACTCGTACCACTCTCTGAAGGACGCATCACCACCGATACACATCAACTATCATGTGCATATCATGGTTGGCAGTTTTCTGGTACTGGCAACTGTACAGTTATCCCACAAGGAGGAGACGTCTCTTCACCCAGAGCATGTGCCACTGTTTACCAATGTGCAGTCAAGCAAGGCCTCGTTTGGGTCAAACTTCAGCCAAATGAAGGACGTAAAGAAACTGTGCCTGATACCAGTGACATTCCCATAATACCAGAAATAGATGACGATGCCAATAATGAAGGGTGGTTTGCATTTGGAGACGCGCACAGAGACCTTCCTTATGATTTCTCAACATTAATAGAAAACGTTATCGACGCTGGTCACGTGCCATTCACCCACCACGCGAGTGTGTCCAAACGTGAAAGTAGTGGTAGTTTCGAAGATATGAAGGTAACAGATCGTGGGGATTGGGGCTTTATTGGAATATGGCCGACTGGACCTAGAAAAGGCCAACTGGGCAGTCAATTAACGAGCTTTAACCCCCCAATGATGAGACATACTATAGAGGCATTTGATACCAAAGGATTTGCTAATATAACAGCAGTGTATGGCATACCTATAAGCCCTGGAAGGAGCAGAGTCATTGTCAGGCAGCCTTTTAGATTCAAAAATAAGCTGCTCCCCAAGTTATTTGGAATAACTCCCACGTGGTTGGCCCATCTAGGAGCAATGGATATCTTGGATGATGACAACATCTTTCTGCATCTACAGGAACAAGAGGTGGTAAAGAAGAACATTGCAGACAAGCCACCGGGTCAAGTGTACTATATGCCAGGAGCTTCTGATGCTTATGTAGCAGCATTCCGTACCTGGATTAACAAACAAGGACAAGGAGGACCATTTGGAAAGATGGATGAGGAGTGGTTGGCAAAGGCCGGTCCAAGAAAGTCGGCTGAAGAGCTGTTGGATCATTACCACTCACATACGTCGACATGCAAAGCGTGTAGAGATGGGTTGAAGCTTGTTCAGAGAATGCAGGCTGTGACTGCTGTTGTTAGTGTTTTGTCTACTATAGTGGCACTGGCTGCTGGGTTGTTAATCATGAGTGGTAGTGGTAGTGGTAATGGTAGTGGTGGTGGAATTAATAATAGTACTCTTGAATTGTTGTGGAAAGGAGGGGGGGTGGTAGCAGTATTGACTGGATTAGCATGGAGATGGTTTACCAAGACAAAGGTGAGGTTTTATAAAGGAAAGTATCCACCACCTAGGAATGTAGTGAAAGGGGAGTGGATACCATAGATATGGGGTATGTAACAACAACTGCTACAGGTAATGATGATTGAAAGAGAAAAGAGATGTCGGTCATGATTTGAGAAAGCCGGCGCTGTCTCTCTGCTATCAAAATGCAGCTGGATCTTACTGACTGCTCCCTCTTTCAACTTTTAAAATTCCGCAATACATAAAAACTGATACACAATGGCTGAAACTTTGACCCTCAGAGGCGAGCTTACTGCCCACAAAGGATGGGTGACTGCGATTGCACCACCAATTGATCCCAACTCCGATGTTCTCTTGTCATCATCTCGGTAAGAATACATCTACTGCTACCCCAAATTTAAAGCTGACGCATTGGAATTGTCTAATCATGCAGGCCGCCAATATCATCACCATCATCACTCACCCTTCTTCTTCTTCTTCTTCTTCTTCTTCTTCTTCTCTTCCACAGTGATAAGACCGTCATCGTCTGGAGCTTGACCCGCGAGGAAGGCAACTACGGATTCGCCAAGAGAGCTCTCCGTGGCCACAGCCACTACGTCCAAGACGTTGTCATCTCCTCCGACGGCCAATTCTGCATCTCCGGCTCTTGGGATGGCACCCTCCGCCTTTGGGACATCAACAACGGCACCACCACTCGCCGTTTCTTGGGCCACACCAAGGATGTCCTTTCCGTTGCTTTTTCTGTTGACAACCGCCAGATCGTCTCTGGCTCCCGCGACAAGACCATCAAGCTTTGGAACACCCTGGCTGAGTGCAAGTACACCATCGGTGAGCCAGAGGGCCACACCGAATGGGTGTCCTGCGTCCGTTTCTCCCCAGTCCAGACCAACCCAATCATCGTCTCTGCTGGCTGGGACAAGCTCATCAAGGTCTGGAACCTCACCAACTGCAAGCTACGCACCAACCTGGTTGGACACACTGGCTACGTGAACACCGTCACCGTCTCCCCAGATGGATCCCTATGCGCCTCTGGAGGCAAGGACGGCACTGCCATGCTCTGGGACTTGGCAGAAGGCAAGCGTCTCTACTCGCTGGATGCTGGCGACATCATCCACTCCCTGTGCTTCAGTCCAAACCGTTACTGGTTGTGTGCTGCTACTCAGAGCGTAATCAAGATTTGGGATTTGGAGTCGAAGACTATTGTGGATGAGCTCAAGCCAGATTTCCCAGAGCGTTCCAAGAAGGCTCAGATCCCTTACTGTGTCTCTCTGGCATGGAGTGCTGATGGGTCTACTTTGTACTCTGGTTACACTGATGGTGTGATTAGAGTTTGGCAGGTGGGTCACTACCAGGGATAGAAAAGAGGAGGATTATTGATTTTTTTTTTTTTTGGGGGGGGATACATTTGAGTAGAAAGATGGGATAATGCATAATTTTTGTTTATGGAGGTGATAAAAGCAGTGGGACTAGCGATCACAGATATGAAAAATGGTAATTGCTGAGATGCTCACTGTGTGCCTCCATGTATAAAAATAAAACACAAGATGAATGTATGCTGGGTGACTGGAGAGAAGGGTTACTATTCAGGAAAGGAGGTATCCTTTGCTGTTAAATGTAATACACAAGGATGTATACAGAGAGAAGATTTGCATGAATACCAAGAAAAGAATGATTGGTGGAGAAGATGAGTAGCGTCCACTGTAGCCCGGAGAAGATGAGTCGGTGGACGGGGAACAACCATAGAAAAAAGCCAGTGAATAGGTGTAGCCTGAGCAATTCCTTTCTTTATATTGTGCATTCCAGTTGGTTTCAGTTGAAGTCTGGCTTGAATATTTGCAGATATCGCTGGGTAGATTGGTTTGAAAAATCCATACCTTGCATCGTTTGGATTATTTGCCACATGGACTCAATACTAGCACAAGTTTTTTGTGATTTTGAAACTTTGAAAGAATGAGGTCGCCGTCTCCGTCTACTCCAACGAAAATGACGTTCGCTGCGTCAGCATTCAACACTACTAATCAACCAGCTGCACATAACAAGTGGTTTGACAACTTAGACGACGTTGCACTAACCGGCGCCGAAGCAACAGAAGCTGATCCTGATATAACTAGAGCCTTGGTCGTCGACGAAGAGTCCTTGGTCGTCAACGAAGACGTGGCAACGCCCCATGACGAACTTGTTGACAGCTGCAAGCTCCTCCTCTCTGGTGGCATCGCAGGTGCTTTATCCAAGTCATGCACTGCACCTCTAGCTAGATTAACAATATTATATCAAGTAGATGGCCTGGGCCATGTTGCCACCAACACTAGCCAGGCCAATAAACTGGGCATTTCCGAAATCCTCAAAAGAATTGTCCGCCAAGAAGGCCTCTCCGCCTTGTGGAAGGGTAATGGCGTCACCATTGTCCACAGACTCCCTTACTCAGCTGCCAATTTCTGGACCTACGAAAAGGTAAACGAACTATGGAAGCAACACCTCCCTGCTCAAGGCCCTCTAGCAATCGGCGATGTCGCTCGTCGTCTCGTCGCTGGTGGCATTGCTGGCCTTTCCGCCTGCACTCTTGCCTACCCCCTAGATCTCGTTAGAACAAGATTAGCTGCCCAGACCACTCATCACTACTACCACGGCATATCACACACCTTATCCACTATAGTCAAGCAAGATGGTTTGAGGGGGCTCTACAGAGGCCTAGCTGCAACTCTGACCCAGGTTGCTCCCAGTCTTGCAATCAACTACGCAGCATATGAAACTCTGCGCAATCAAATGCTTACTATTAGGAACAAAAGTAGTAGTAGTAATAGTAATAGAAACACTCCTAGTGTAGCAATGAGCCTAGCATGTGGCTCAGTAGCAGGCCTGATATCTTCCACTGCCACCTTTCCCCTAGATCTAGTCAGGAGGAGAATGCAGCTTGGTGGTGGAGGAGGAGGAGCTCACCAGCAGCAGCATGGATACATTCAAATGTTCAGAAATGTCATACAAACAGGTGGGGTAAGGGGGTTATATGCAGGAATATTACCAGAGTATTATAAAGTGGTACCTGGAGTTGCTATTGCATTTTGTACATATGAGCTGATGAAGGCAAGTTTAGATGTGCAAACAAATGCTACTTCAAGATGAGAATAAGAATGGGGGAGGTAGTTATAGTTAGGTACATGGTTGTCAGGTAGATAGATACTTAAAAGGTAGTTTTATAGATTATAGTTGACATAAATCAGTAGATCTGTATTTTTGGTTTTGGTTCACTGACTGGAACCATCAAATGAACCCTTTGCTACATGAAACAAACAGATGACATGGCTTCTAGTGTTATTATTATCTGTATGTATTATGACTGTATGTGACTCTAGTGTAATTGATCACGATAGAATTTTGTTCATTTCTTGCTACTAAATAGATTTAAAAGAGGAGCATAAAATCAGTCAATAGAAGAAGGGACAACAAACCTAAGAAAAGAACCTTGCTACTAGTTAGGCTTGGGGAATTTTCTCCGTGATAATACTATTACTAATTACTCCACTTCATTTTCAACCCCAACATCATTAACCTTTTTTTTAGTTCCCAGTTGGCTCAGTGGATCCTTTGGAAGTCAAAGGCAACATTTCTTCCGGTTTGGCAACCCCATCTGCGGTAACATCCCCCACTGGTGGACTCACCGCCTCTTTTGGTCCTCCTCCTCCATGACCATGTCCCTCCTTCTTTGACAATGCCTTATAATACAAAGCCCCAAACACAGCACCAGTTCCAACCCACTGCCCAGCAGACAGTGGATGCGCAAAGAGAATACAAGACAGCAGAATGGAGATGAATTGTCTTGTGGTCATCACTGTAGCAAATACCAGAGCACCATATGTCTTGATGGTGTGACTAATGAATAGCTGGCCCACTGTGGCAGCTGCACTTAAAGTGAGGATTGAGGCGAGAGCATCTGGATGGCGGGCGACAAAAGCAAAGCTGGGCCCCAGTTGACCGGCGGTCAATAAACCCAGGATGGAGAAACCTGCTGAAAAGGACTGTACGTACAGGATTTGATTGTAGATAGTTATTTGGTAGCCCTTGAAAAGCTTATCTTGGAAAGTGGAGGTAAATCCATCAAATCCAAGGTAGCCCAGCATGAGCATGATGCCAAATAGTGAGCTGTCTGAGTCTGCATGCTTGCTCTTGATATCACCAGTCATCAAGAATATGGTGCAACCCAGTGTGATGGCAGCAGCGTTCAAATAGTCCTTCATGCCATACTTTTTTCTCATGATGAGTGTTCCCCAAATCATGACTGGGATCATTTTGGCACATTTACCGAGTGTTTGAAGAGGGAAAGAGACGTGCTTGAGGGCTTCGTATTGGCAGAAGGTGGCGACGACATTGGAGACGGAGACGGCTGCATAGGCATGTGGAGGGGCGACTGGGCGGATGTCTTGTTGGTTGGCAAGGAGTAGTGTCAAGGCAACGATGCATGTCATGATGCGGTTGCCTAGTACTAGAAAGAGGGAGTATGTGAATCTCTCTCCATCAAATGGTTCTACCATGATACGTTCCTGTAGAGAGAAAGGAGAGGTGTGAGTTGAGAGCAGGGCCAGTGGGGTAATCGATGGCCAAGAGAGAAGGGTGACGGAAAGAATGTCGATTTTCAAACATATCTCTACTTCTAGCTGCTCTAGGAAGCTAATATGGCCAAGTACAAAGGCTGTGCTTCTCCTTACCTGGAGGACACCATAGATCAACAAACAGCCGATCACACCACTGACGCACCAGGCCAAGTGCAGTTTGCTATTTGCTGCAATGCGGCTGAAGAATGCATCCCATAGTTGCATCACCATCTTTGCTACGATTTATGTTTTATCTGTGGAGTTGAAGGCGATAATTTGGTCCAAGAATCAACTGCTATGCCCAACAACTACCTCAGACTTGAAAGATGACGGACTTGCTGTCTAATTTGACACAAAATACACAGCTTATGGGTAGCAACATCGTGGAGAATCGTCTTTTGAAGTTCTTCATCCAATTTGGATGTCCCTCCCCCTCTCACTCTTTCGAAATGTTCGGCATCAAGGAAGGGGCGGTCATCCAAAAACTTGCATGCTCTTCTACTCTCACCCATATCATATCTTGAACATAATTTATACAGGTTGAAAGTCCAGTGACGCTGGACTGAAAGTGCAGAATTCTATATCAAAACACAAGCTCCCATGAACCAAGAATCTTGAGATATAATGACCTCCAATAGACTACTCAATCAACAACTCAAGGCACTTAAAGATCAAACTACTACCAAGACCTCGGATCAGTCCAAACCAAAATCAAAGAAGACAAAGCGAAGCAAGAAGACCAAGAAGGCTGCCACCGCCAGGCTGCTCTCCAAGGACGAAGTCGCTCAGGCGAACCTAGCTTACTATCTCAAAACAAAACATACCAGTTCTGCCACTCAAGAGATCATTTCTAAGCTTGCCAAACCAAACAATGAGAGCAAAATACCTGGTAACCAATAACAATCAATCTACAAGACCTCTTGTTTCAAACTCCAACCTCCACCAATTCAACACACTACACCATGAAAAGTCTAGGAGGCATTCTTCATCATTAGCATCAGTACCCCATGCATCATCATCATCGCCTAATAATAATAGCCAGCAGCAAGAAGAAAACTTGGCTGATGTCATGCAATCCTTATTCGCCTCATTAGGAGGTGCTCTTAATGCCAATAAGCAATCCACTACTGCACCACCTACTGGAGCCCAGCTGTCTATCTCTCACCTCTCTTATCAACCTCCTGGATCCCCAGCGCCTCTACTTAATAATATCAACATGATATTACAACCTAATCAGTTGGGACTTGTGTATGGGAAATCAGGCGCTGGGAAGTCTACATTGTTGCAATTAATAGCAGGACTAGCATGCTCTACCCAAGGCACCATTAGCTTTTCATCACCTTCATCTACTAGTAACAAACAACAGCAGACACCGGAAAAAGGATTAAGTTCTCAAAAAAGAATGAAAGCAGCTGGTCTTGTATTCCAATTCCCAGAGAGACACTTTGTCGGGAGAACAATTGCTCATGAAATCACAGCTGGGTGGCCATCCCCCATTACCCCTGCAGCATATGCCAAGCGAGAGGTGCTTTCGCTGAGAGCATATGCTGTATTGTCTGCAGTTGGACTGGACTCCGTGTCTCTTGAAACACCTTTATCCAGCTTGAGTGATGGGTACAAGAGAAGGGTTGCATTGGCAGTGCAATTAGTGAGGCAGCCGGCGATATTGCTGCTAGATGAGCCGCTGGCTGGGTTGGATTGGAGGACGAGGTTGGAACTGGTGGGTGTGATTGGCAAATTGAAAAAGGAATGTACCATAGTAGTTGTGAGTCATGATTTGAGGGAATTGGCTCCTTTGGTTGATGTTAGTTGGTGTATGAAACCTGGAGGAGTCTTGGATCCTCCTGGTGTGTTGTTGCCTCCATGATTTTGGGAACGGATAAAGGGGCGCAGCCGATAAAGCGACAAGGGTGAGGTGATGATTATGAGTCAATGGTTGCTATGTTAAGACGGAGGTAACTCCTAGCATCGCACAATGATAAACTTTTTACAAGACCTATTCTTTGTATCTTATGAACTGATAAAGCTTTAAAGGGCTAAACTTGCCTGCAAAAGATGGGATTTGAATTTGAAGATGGAGAACTGGACGTGTCCGCCCCAATCCTGTCTGGGCCGAATCCAGTTTCAGTCAGGGTAGTTGGTTTCCACGTAGAGACCTCCAAACATGTAGAATCTCCCACCTCTGTCTTTTCAATCGAGTCTGCATCAAGCTCCCCTAGAGTTGCCGATTCTCCTTTAGCAGCCGCTCTCCGCGTCAATAAACCCTTTCGTAAACTTAGCATCACCACCAGCAAGTTTAAGAAGAGCCGTTCACACCTGGACTTGTCACGACGGTTTATAGGCCCCCAACACCACACCGACCAATCGGAGTCTGGCAGCCCCAACAGAGGTGCCTTCAGCCCAGCTGCTCCCATTCCTTGCTCAGCCCCTAGGTACATTGGCAGACCATTTACTCTACCTGCACACCCCACTCTTACAGAAGATTTTATTGAGCCTACTGGCACACTATCTTCATCTCCAAGCATGGTGCATGCTATACAGCAACAACAACAACAACAGCAGCAGCAGCAGCAACAACAAGGAGGAGATGGAGATGGAGCTCAACTCCATTTACCCCGACTCGTAATACATGCACGGACTCGCTCAGCTGGAGGCAGGCTATGAAGAGCATAGGGGGATAATAATAACAATGATGATGATACCAAACTTAAGGTAACAACCTGAACACTGACTCTAGAAAACAAAGAGCTATATGATGGAAGGAGGAGTGAACTCTCCATCTTCTAGACAGTGGGCATTCATTTTTAGACTAATGATGATGATAACAATTAAAAAGCCTCCCTGTACTCATTAGAGGGGAGGTGCTTGGTGCTTTTTGATTTACCACAGCCACCAAGTTATTAGATGTTGATGGTGGAGAGGTGCGATGGCAGTATGTTTTGTATGGAGAAGTAAAAAGAAAAGGGATACTATGTATATGAGATGGACCAGTGTGGTGTCTATTTTCTGAAACAGCAGCAGCAGCAGCTCATGAGATGACTATTTCTCCCTAGTTTAACCATCTTATTTACTAGTATGTTCTCCCCCTCTCTCCCCCTCCCTCCCTTTTGTTTTCTTCCTTAATTTACAATGTTTTGACGATGTCTGAGATGAAAAAACACCTTGCTTTTGATGATGAAGATGATGATGACGGACCCGATTGTTTCCGTACCGTTTTACCTATTTTTTTATCTTTCTAACCTGCAATGATTTGATGTTGTGCTGATTTGATATTTGCCATATCTACAAGAGTATGTAAAGTGTATATATATGTGCTGCAAGTTGTTGCTTGTTCAAGGAGAAGATGGAGGAAGGAGGGTAGCATCGGAGAACTCGAATGAGTGTGAGCATGCAGAATGTTGTATTCCTGTCAATTTTTCCTTTTACGAGAAAAGGCTGTACGCCACAAGGCAAACATATTACTACTGTATCTTACTAGTGTGGCAGCTCATTATTGATAAAGAAGTGCAGATAAACCTAAAGAGTGCTGTCTTCGTTTAATCATTTGCGGAGTTAATTTATCTTAAATTGAAACAGCAATTGGCTTGTAGTCGTTTTTTTAATAGCTGGGTCGTTCCTTACTTTAAGAATGAATGCGGAGGGAACTGCCCCAGTCATAAAGAGTGAAGAAAATGGAGTCAGAGAAGAACCAACAAGGGCTGTGGACCAAAGACAAGTAATATATGACGATCCTTTAGAACAATTAGATCCACCACAAGCAGATAAACGGGTAGAATTAGATCTCCCACCAAAGCATGCTGACACCAATGCTCCCTCATCGACACGAGAGGACGCCCCTTCTAGTCAACAACAGCAGCATGATAATGTTTGCTCTCCACCACTATCAACTGCACCAACCTCAGATCTCGTTCCAACAGACTCCTACAACAATGACAATGACTTTTCCCAAGATGCAGAAGCCATCATGCCCATCATCCCCAAAGACCTCTCCAGCCTTCCCTTCTTAGGAGCCCTCCATTTCCCCAAGAAGGATCTCCCCCTCAACTGCGTGGTACTAAATTGTGGTAAATCGCTGAACCACCATGCAGAGTACTATCAACGGTACCGTATTTGCAAAGAGCATCTGCTATCATCTATGATCAACATTGGCACAGCAGGCCCTCACAGATTCTGCCAGCAATGTGGTAAATTTGAACACATCACTTGCTTTGATGGTGAAAAGAGAAACTGCAGAGTTCGATTAAGAAAGCACAATGACCGACGACGTCAACAGAAACAAATGATGGAGGACTTGGAGAGGGTCCAGAGAAAGAATAGGGGTATCAATTCAACACTTGGCCGTAGATGGAATTCTGCTCCTGGTGGCGGTGATGGTAGCGATTCTGGAGGAAGGGGCTTTCTTCCGATTGATAAAGCCAACTGGAAACAAGGCAACTGTACGAATTCCAATGGAAATGGGGCCAATGATGATGATGATGATGACGAATCTTACAACCCTTATAAACGCACTCGACCACATCGTGCTAAATCCCGTCGTCGTTCTTACGCCGTTTATGATCGTGCTGGAGATGATGATGAGCAAGCTGTCAAGGAGGTGGTTGATTACGGTCAGCAGGATATGATCGAGTATGAACGCCCTAATAAAAGATATAACAACAATAATAATAACATAGCCAAGAGAAGAGCTTCTTCTTACAGACCTCCAGCACCTAGAGGAGGAGGATACGGCAATAATGAGGAGGAGGAGGCAGAGGAACCTGATGATTATGAATCTAGGTTGGCTGATGTGTTGATAGATTTACAAGATCCTTCCTCTCACAGAAGAAGAGGAGAAAGAGAAGAGTATGGTCGAGGTGGTGGTGATGATGGCGATGAAGGACGGCCTCCACTCCCCCCACACCATAATCATCATCATCATCGTCAATACCAAGGAGGTGCAGGAAGGTACAGTTCAGCTCCTCTTCCAAAAATGGGAGGCAGGACAGCTAGTCAAATGGAGATGCATCCAGAAGAAGTGGTAGAAAAAGAAGGTGGTACTGTGTTTACACAGATCCAGCAACTGGCTCATCTGATATCGGCACTCGGCAATAGGAGCAACGACGGATCTGGACAACAACTGGATCCAACCCTCCCTCTTCCTCTTACCAACAACAACAGTTTCTATCCATCAGTTTCTTACCCACAACAAGCAGCTCTCTCAGAATTGGAACTGGCCTTGGCCCGATTCTCCAATGCTCCAGCTGTTGCTGCTGCTACTACTACTAACAACAACAATAATAGCTACGCTATGCCCCAATTGCAAAACCCCAGTAACAAATTATCTCTGACTGAAGCCATGGCCCTCCCCAAAGCCCTCCGCCAATCAATGCTTGCAGACCTACTAGATCAGCAGCATGAGCTTCAATCTCAGATTCATACACTAAGGGAGGCAGATAGATTATTAAATCCACTGAATGCTACTGCCCATAGAGGTAATGGAGGTACTGGAGGTGGCATGATGTGCCATACTATTCCTAGAGGCGGTGTGAGGAATGATCCTCTGTCCATGGAGGGGGATGAAGCAGTTGTGTACCAGCAACAAGAAGGAGAAGGAGGGGGAGGGGGAGGGGGAGGGGAAGAGCAAGGAGGGGAGCAGCACATTCCAGGATCACTTCAAGGGGCAGCTGCAGCAGCTGCTACTAGTAATGGTGTCAGACGAGAGCTGAAAAATCCATTCTTTGTCCAGAATACAGGAGGAGGGAAAAAGATGGAACCTAGTGATGATGATGAAATGGCAGATGGAGGTAATACTGTTGGTGATGATTCAATGGTGCCAACTCAACAAAAGTCAGCCACCAGTGTCATGGATGCCGCTCCATTTGCAAGTGATCCCCCTGGTGAGGGAGTGCTGCCAAGTGAGCACGATCAACAACAGCTGATGGCAATGTTGCTGAATCAGCTATTGAGGGTTCAAGGAGGTCAACAGCAACAGCAAGGGTAGTACCTGTAGTGGTTGGAGGAGGAGTGATTGTGTATGTTAATTTGTAGGAGAGAGGGGCGTAGATAATACTTATTGCAACCAGTCTGCTGGGCTGTAAAAGAAGCATGTAAGCTTGTTTGATGTCAGAAATTTACAGTAGAAAAAAGGGAGGTAGGGATGCGAAGTGAGTAGAAAAAAGTGTCGGATCAACTTAAAAAGCATCAAGGGAATTGCAGGAAGCTGGGAATAGCGTGGGGAGTGAGAAAGGAAGCAGGCCAGTTTTGATTGATGGAAGAAAGCTTGTTGATGATCCAAACGGCACAAACGCAAAATTATAATTATAAATAATCTTACCAACGTGCTGGACAGCTAAAGACGTATTACTTTTTAGTTTACTTGGAAGTCGTGGCCATATAATTTGATCTTTTCTCAAAACAATTCTACGAGCTCGTTGTTAGACATAGGCAGAATTACAGTACCTGATTGGGGTTATCAACATGCAATTGGACAAAACCCAGGCTGCTAAAACCACAAGAAGGTAAACTTCCCCCCCCCCCCTCATTCACCGCTCCGTCATTCTCCTCTCTCACATCTCCCCCTTTACATAACCCTCACTCACAACAGGTTCTTACGAAGAGACGACGTCGCATTTATCTTCCATTTACTAGCGTTTACAGGCTACCTCTCAGTATGGACCTGGCACACCACTGAAGCTGCAGCCTCCCTCCCAGGAGCCACAGGCTTCGGCTGGTTCTTCCGATACCTTACTTTCTACAGCTTCACCTTACAACTACTCCAATTATTCCTCTGCGTCCTCGCTCGAGTCACAAAAGATAAAAAAACCAAGTTTGCCTTCAAACATACATCAGACGTTTTATCAGCAGCTGTCTTTGGCATCGCCAACACTGTCACCGCTTTATACTATGCCATCGAGAGCACAACAAGCGGGCTGGTGGAGGGAGGCATCGTCGAGAGACCTTGGTGGCTCAGTGCTGCTGTTCATTTCATCAATACCATTGTTGCATGGGTTGATCTTGCTATAGTAGAAGATAGAACTTTTTGTGGAAAATCTCGTCATTGGGCATTGATCTTGGGATTAATCTACTGCATGTGGGCCTTGTTGGTGAAGACTGTGTATGGGAAGTTCCCATACCCTATATTAAATAAACTCCCCTTTCCATGGGGGTTCATTGGCTTTGTAATGGTGGGATTAAGTGTGTTGTTATTGCTTCATGAAATGGGGAGGGTTATGAAGGAGATGCTGGATGGAAAGAAGAAGACAAAGGAGAAGGGCCGTGAGAAGAGGACAGCGAGGAAAAGAGTGGCGGTGAAGAGTGGCGGTATTATTTCATCATCAGCTGCTGCTGCTAAAAGTAATGGTACTGCTGGTGCTAGGAGATCTAGCAGGATAAGGGAGGCATCACAATGATAGTAATGATAATAGGTACAGAGATTATAAATGGTGTCATCTCATCAAAAAGTGAAATACCGATGGTAGATGGATTCTAGGTTGGTATAAACCTGTTGCTGTTTTACTTGTCTTTTTTTAATTTTGTAGAAGTATATTAATATTCTTCGAAATTCTGATATTTGGTAAAAGTACCAGTGAACTGCTGAGATTACTGAGAGGAGAGAGAATCAATGTAGTAATGTTACCATCCTCCTCCTCCTCCTTCTTCTTAAACTCATTCAACATCAACAAAGATATTAGAACATTGATTCCTCCCTGGCTCCTCTCTAACACAAGCATCTATAGCCGCGACTGCATTCAAAATAGACATATTCTCCCCCTTTTCCTGCCAATAAAACTTGGTCCCAAACTTCCCAGCAACTCTGGTGAAGAAGTTTCTTGGAACTCTCAAATCCACATTAGAGCCTACATTGAAATTCAGAATATTACCAGTCATAGGGTCAGCTACAAAGACAATAGTGTCATCATCTACAGCCCAGTAGTCTTTGATGGCCAGGCCAGGTGTTTCAGGGTAATTTTGAGCTAGGACTCTGAGTCTGATGCCGGTGTCATTTTCGAGGGATTCTACTCTGGTTTTGATACGGGTCTCTTCACCTTCTGTTAGGAAGCCAGCTACGTCTACGACTGGTGTGGGAGGGCCTGAGGGGAGGAGTTCGGGTTTGTTGACTCCTTCGAGCCTGGCAGAGGCGCCTGTGTATGTGTGAGAGATGGGAAGTGGTGGGTGGTGGGGGTTCTTTGTCAGTGAGTGTCAGGAGGGAAAAGAGAGAGATGGATTGCAACCAAAGCTACATACCTCCAACTAGTAGAGCTGAGGTCAAGGCAACAGATGTTACAGTCTTCAAGACGTTGTCCTTTAAGCTGCATATGAATGGCACGGTGACATTCCTGCCAGTGGTTCCCATCATTGAATGATGAGGTGTTTTTGTCTTAATCGCTGGACTAACCACCTGCATCATGATCTCGAGACTGTACTAACACTTTCAAAAACAAGTAACCTTGTTACAATTCCAAAATTGTACCCATATTTGCTAAAATACTCGATTTTATTCGCCCACATAAAGACACCAACGCTCCCTCTCTCCCCTCATCCTCAACAAACACATCCCTGTTCTTCTCAAACTCTTCATTTAACACCGCATTTGCATGTAACAGCATTGCATTAACTATCTCTTCTGCAGACTGTACTGATGAATACCCTTGCAATGGCTTTTTGGGGGCTATTTTCTCAAGCTCAGGCTTTAATAAAACACCCAACTGTGTGGCCACTTCAACTGCTGCTCTAACTTCTGGGCTTGGCTCCTGGCCATTATTATTAATATTACTGCTGGGAACAGCAGCAAGAGATGGTTGTTCCTCATCGATTATTAGTAATACACCATTATTATTATCAGGGCCATCTTCATCCCCCACCAGCGCTACTACTGCTTCCTCCTGCTGCTGCTCCTCCTCCTCCTCCTCCTCCTGCTCCCTCATCTTCTTCATCTCAGCATCAGCCTTCTTATGAGCAACCATCATCGCTCTCCTATTCCCCTCATTGCACACCAAATCCAACGCCTCCCTCAATATCAAACATTTAGCATCAATATCATCTTGTAAACTACACGCAGCATGCACAGCAGGATTCACACCCTCCACAGCAGGCTCCAATGTCCCCAGCTCCACTCCTTCAGCTGCAACAATATTAAGTACCAGCTTCTGGACTGCCTGTTGAAATCCATCTAGGGTTGTGTATTTACCCCGGTATGAATCTTCAGCAAGATCTAGGAAGCTATATTCTTTATTTCTCCTCATGACAGTGGCTTCCTCACAGCGCTGATCTTTCAGTAGCCTACCTCCCAAGGTTTTTATAAAGTTGTAGCATTGGGAGAGGAGCCAGGTGCCCAGGAATAGTTGGTTTTCTAGATCTTGGTTGGTCTTCTTGACGGCTGCATCTTCCTCTTCTTGTTGTAATCGTTTCATTCTTTTATCCGCACCTGTGTCATCAGCCTCATCATTGTCAATGTTACTGTCAGTTCTATCCCCCTCCATACCTTCACCAGTAGCAGCAACATCTTCACCAGTAGCAGCAACATCTTCACCAGTAGCAGCAGCAGCAGCAGCAGCAGCAGCAGCAGCACCAAGTATGTTGTAAACTAAAGATGCACTTTTAAGGCTCAACTGACCAGTGACAAATGCAGCGGCAGCCTTCATAGCTTCCCCCCACTGCGTTCTTTCTTCTACTTCAGATTCAATGGCAAAATTTACTATCCCATTGCCAGCAGTAGTACCCTTATTACTATCACCTGAAGATGATGAAGAGAAGAAGGATACCATGCAATCAGGGAGGTTCTCACTACCCAGGTGACACGTTGCTACAATCAATACGGGTATCTCCGTTGACGATTGCCTTAATAATGCTTCTAATACCAACCATGGTTCTGACGGCTGAATTTTATCCACCATGGCTCCTTCCTCCTCCTCCTCCTCTTCTTGTTGCTTCTTATCGGCCTCCTCTTGTAATTGCTGCTGTTGCAATCTATGCTGAGAAGGAGGAGGAGGAGGAAGAGGAGGGGATAGTACTGTAGTTGCAAATGTAGGTGAAGTGCCGACTCTGTCTTGAAGATTCAGTAGACCTCTCAATGGAGATGGTGCTATCTTAAATCCACCACCACCACCACCACCACCACCACCGCCATTAGTATTATCTAGCTGAACAGGAGGTGAAGTGATGCCTGCAGCTGCTGTTCCATTCCCCCTTCTTCTTCTCCTTCTTGTCTTCATCTTGTTCCCTCCATCATTATCTGCAGGTGTCTTCTCTTCTACAATACCACTATCAGCTTCTTCATCATCTTCACTACTACCTTGAACAATATATCCTCCTCCTCCTCCTCTTCCTCCTCCTCCAGTAGACACCATAGCCCAAGTTTCTATTCTAGGAAGGTATAATACAGTTGGCATATTCTTCTCTGCTCTCCTCAATGCCTCTCCAACTAGAGCAGCACATCCAGCAGTGGGGTCTCCATGACCTTGGACCAAGAGAGCAGGGAGGCTGAGGGTGTGGATTTGGCAGCCTTCCAGGAGCTTTAACATGGCTCCAGAAGCTGATTCTTGGCCCAGTTCATCATTGCCTGCCAGTAACAAGCGACTAGGAGGAAAATTTCTATTCAAAATGACGTTATTGCTATTATTGTCATAATTAGTAGTAGTACTAGTAGTAGCATCTTCTTGTTGATGTGGAGTATCTGACAAAACCAAGTCACTACTACTACTGCTACTATTCTTATTATTATTCTCATCCTCATCTAGAATAAAAGGAGGAGCGATCTTCTCAACTGCACCCAGCTCCTCTAACATTCGAACCAAACCAGTCTCCCACCCGCTTCCTCCTATTGCTGCTACTGCAGCCATTGCCTCTTTGGCAGCTTTATTCAAAGCAGCCGGCAATGGCAACCCAGTTGAATGAACAAACTTCAACATATCTACAAATGGGCACGCAACAAGAGGCCAAATATGACGAGGAATGGGTTTAATAGATGCAGCAGCCACCGCAGCTAGGCCCTCTCTTCTGGAACTAGGCACTGGGGCGGATGCCATTGCTGATTTCCAATCATCATCAGTTACCTGCAGTCCTTGTAACATACTGTGCAGATAATCACGCTTGTTTTTAGCAGTATTAGCAGTACTAATATTGTCTTTGGTAGTGCTGTCATCATTATCATCAATAAGCTGCTCCAATAATCGAGGTGCCGACCTCCTCACAGCTGCCATCACAGCACTACTACACAATGCCTGCAAATCAGCTCCTGCATACCCTTCAGCACCTCCTCCCATCACTTCCAACACCCCCTCACTTGGGCTTTCAGGCCATTTCTTCGTCAATGCCCTCAATATCTCCACTCTTTGTCCAGGTCCTGGCAAGGGGAAAAATACCTCTCTGTCAAACCTCCCTGGTCTCCTCAATGCGGGGTCAATTGCCTCTGGTCTGTTTGTAGCACCCACCACCACCACCCCTCCTCTATCAGTAGCACCATCCATTAGAGCAAGCAGAGTAGATACCACAGAGGCATGTATCTGATCCCCACCCCCAGATCTAGAAGATCTACAGGGCGCCAACGCATCAATTTCATCCAAGAAAATGATAGCTGGCGCCCTTCTCTTTGCCTCTTCAAACAATAATCTAAGTGTCCGTTCAGCTTCTCCGTGAAACTTCCCCAGGCAATCTGCTCCCTTTCTGGCAAATAAAGCTACGGGGACGGGAGAGCTCTTGGTGCAGGCACCTGCTAGGGCTCTGGCTGCCAGCGTTTTGCCGGTACCCGGGGGACCGTGGAATAAGATTCCCTTGGGTGGGGAGATGCCGAGGGATTGGAAGAGGTCAGGGTAGAGAAGAGGGAGAAGGACCATTTCTCTGAGTTGAGATACTACATGGTCTGCTCCTGCTATGCTGTTAAAATCACAATTGGTTATACTAGTTGGTGTTATTGATAATTGTTGTTGTTGTTGTTGCTGTTGATGCTGGTGGTGGTGATGATGGTAATGGTCAGAGGGAAGAGGAGGAGGAGGTAATTGATGCACACACCCTTGCTCTTCATCATCATGCTGAGTGTGCTGAGCTAAAGTCACGGGATTCAATCTAGCAGTATCTCTTGCCAATCTTTTAGCTTCTTTTTTAGCAAAGAATTCCTCATCGTCATCACTATTTACAACTATATGTTTCATACGTATTTGTCTACCTAGGTTCCTCATTGCAGCATTTGCAGCTGCTACTCTTCTAGTAGGGTCAACCCCACTAGCTGTTTTTCTCCTACGTTTAGCTGCATCAGTATTTCCATTAAAATAGTGGGGAGAGGGGCCTTCGTAATAGTAATTAGGGCAGAGAGATCCATGAACAGCAATTGTAGTGGTTGTTGGTTGACCATTATTACTGTTATTATTATTATTATTATTATTATTATTGGTGGTAGCTCCGTTGTGAGGAGAGAGGTAGGGTGCATTGCTAGGAACAAGATCACTTCCTACTACTGTCAGTTCTTGGGGATGTTGTTGTGGAGCAAGAGGGAGGGAGGCACCACCATTATTGATATCATTATTAGGATGGGGACGAGGAGGAGGAGGGGAGAGTAGTAGTAATCCAACTTTCCTCTCCAATTCCTTCCTCTGTTGCTTCTCATCTTTAACAAACCACCTAGCATGAGCTGGGCATGCTAATTGGTAAGATATAGGATATAATGTGCATCCCTCTAGTTTAGCACAATGGAAATGGTAAGTCTGACGACAGTGAAAGACTCTGCATCCTACGGTGGCTCCTCTGGCATTGCATCTGTGACATCTGACTGTTCTACCTCGGCGGATTTCTTTAGTGACATTTTGGAGTGAACCTTGGTCATTTTCCCATACCTGTAGTACAGGAAGAAGTGTTGGCGAGTAAAGGAAGGGAAATGTGCTTAAGAAGAGGGGAGCAACCGGAGAGCTCAAACGGAGGTCGGTTGTCGGTGGCGGAGAGAATGCATACCTCTGGACTCCACAAGGCGCACATATGATGAACGTGGTAAATATCCTCGGTTTTGATGTCTCGAATAGGACCTAAAAGTGGCCCCAGCATTTGTACATCGCCGTGCCCACAGAATGCACAGGTGATCGTGCTGAAATTGCCGTTCATACCTTTAATATGGCTCCAATTCTCAGGCTACTCCAATGCACGACGTGTCCATATAATGCATGATTTATAATCAAAAAACTTTGTGTACGCCTAATGAATGCAAAAAAGAAAAGAGAACATGTATCATCAACTTTGAAAATTTTAGAACATTTCCAAAGGCTTTGAAAGTAGACATCTTCCCCAGCCGATCCACCATTATTAATTGTTTCTACTGAACTGAAAGAGTTGTTAAAAGTTGTTTACAGTGAGTATAAAGCAAGAGCACCTTAATATGGCAGATAATAATCTAGGCAGTCAGGTTAGTGCTGAAGCCGAGCTCAACCAGGGAGACGTAGATGTATTAAATCCACTAGCAGCAGTAAGTATTATGAAGTCTAAAACAACAATTGCACAACCAAACACGGGCAAAATACTTACTAAATCTTCCGAATCGCAATTATAGGAGCAAGAAATAGAAGCCATGAAAGCCCAACTGGCTGAAATGGAAAAGGAAGCCGCCAAGACAGCCGAAGAGGACGAGGAAATGCCTTCAGAAGACGCAGAAGCAGTCGCCAAGGACGAAATAGACTCCCGATCCGTCTACGTCGGAAACGTCGACTACTCCGCCACACCAGAAGAACTCCAAAAACACTTCCAAGCCTGTGGCACCGTCAACCGCGTCACCATCCTTACCGACAGGGGCGGAAACCCCAAGGGATTTGCCTTTATTGAATTCTTAGAACCTGAAGCTGTTGAGCACGCCATCCTTCTTGATCAGAGTGAGCTCAAGGGCCGCACCATTAAAGTCAATCCAAAGAGAACAAATGTCCCTGGTCTCAAGCAAACTAGGGGAAGAGGTAGGGGAAGAGGAGGAGGACGCGGTGCTCCTGGTGGCTACCCGTACGGTTATCCAATGATGATGCCTCCATTCATGTTTGGGGGAGCTTATGGGTTCCCACCTAGAGGAAGAGGAAGAGGAAGGGGGAGGGGAAGGGGGTACGCTCCCTACTGAGCTGATTGATGATGTGACATACTATGTAACAACATGTTAATAAATAGATAGAAGAGTAGGAAAGTATACAAGAGTACTATTTATGTGTGTGTGTGTGATATGTAATTACCTCCATGTGAGGGTAAGGAGAAGGGCTGTCTACGTACTTTTCATATCATCGATTCATTACTGTGTGGGAGCATGTGTTCAAGGAATCAAACCACCAACCTTTGCTCACCCAAAGGAGCCCCACGCGCAGGAGGCTGGGATTGCCATGTGTAGTCCTCCTTTCAACCATGTAAGAATTACCAACAATGCGAGAAACGCCATCACCCCTCCTATTTCCAATTACCATCACAAGAAGGGACAAGGTGCAGTCCCTCTTGCATCGGCAAACTTCTTAAACGCCTCCAACAACACCTCTTCCCTACTGGGCACCAAATATATGAAACATTCTGCGGCTCTATATGCCAGTCCAGCCAAGCTACTCACCACCATCACCAATATTTGACTGCTAAGCCCCTTCCATCCTTCTCTCCGTATTGCTTCGTCCATATTGAGACTCAGTTCTTGTACTGCTTTTAATCCTGCTATGATGGTTCTCTCTGCATACTCTTCTGGTAATTCGTCGTCTCCTTCGAAATAGGGCGTTGTTTCCAGTGTAAGCCTTGGATCTGCATTGTTATTATCAGTATTGACACCACCATCACTATTCTCCCCTCCTCCCCATCTACCAGTACCAGTACCACCACCAGTACCACCAGAAATACCACCAGTACCAGTATCTTCATGTTTCAGTGCCATGGAGAACTTTCTGGCAGCTAGATGCACCTCTTCTAATTGCAGTGAATTCAGGTGATCTAATTTAGGAACTCTAGAGGAAACAGGAGCCATTGAGGCAAATGGATCTTGGATTTTAGGAGTTGCCATTACTGCTTCTGCTGCTGTGATACTTGCACTAGCAGTAGGAGGAGCAATCTTGCCTTCTTCTAACGATCCAAGTGTGAGTTGAAACTGCTGTGTTTCCTCTTTCTCCTCTACTTCTGCTGCATGTGGATCATCACTATCCTTTTTCTTCTTCTTCTTCTTCTTTCTCCCACTCATTGCCAGACAAGGAAAGATCCAATTTTGCACTGGCACCACCCCACTCAATGCAGAATACCCAGCACTCACCAATACGGCCGCCTTCCTAATAGCCAGCCCATGCCGCTTCACTTCACTTAAATCCACAGTCCCTGGTAACACCAACTGAACCAAAGTCGAACATATACCAACTGACATTCTACATGCTCTAATAATATTGATATACTGCTCCTTGGGGAATCTAATTGGTTTACTGAATGGCTGCCATTCTGTACTTGCTGACTGGACGAGAGATTCCATCTCAGCGACGTCGTGGATGAGGTGATTGGCGTCTTTTTCCATGGGACGGAATTGGGAGTGGAATTGGGGTCCCAGGTGGAAACGGAGCCTTCTCTTTCTGTCTTGCTCTTCAGAGGTTGGTGTATCAATCGTAGATCCATCCTTGCCTTTACTCTTACCCTTGGCCTCCTCTTCATTGACAGTAGTACTACCATGTTTATCTTTTTTGCAAATATCATCAAATATCCAGTTGGTAAGATCACCTATTCTCCTAAGACTCCTGGCCACCAGATTTATCAACACAGGCCTGGCTCTCACCGGAAACAGGAGAATAGAAATAAGGGCAGCAATACCGACACCGGTCAGCACACTGCCTGCTCTCCTTAGTGGATCTGTGTCTATATTGTTGTAGCTCTCTAGTCCTGGGAAACGTCGTAGGCCTGGTATGACTATGATGGGTAGGTTGTATGCCATGAGGTTCCACATGTAGGAAAGGCTGGGGTAGCGGTACTTGTGTACCATGATGAGAAAACCCGCCCCGGCGAAGAAGATGCAGACGATGGAAGCCAAGGGAGCTGGGTTGGGATCTAAAAACCCAGCTGGTACTATAGCGTAACCTATCTGTAGACATGCAATGCCCAGACCGGTGGATACAGCGACTGCGACAATCCTGAGGATGAGTTTTTGGAGGGCGTCGCCAGTGCATGGTTCGAGGACGACGGCAGCGGTGAGGGCGACGAAGAAGGGTCCTCCCTTGCTGTACTTCTCGTAGACGTCTTGAGAGAACACAGGAACTAAAGACAGGACGTTACAGGCTGCCATCTGTATGCCTAGAGCGATATGGTTCCATTTGTATCCTGAGAGGAAAGTTTCGAGCCTATATAATGTGGTCGATAGATCACACCCACAATTGCACCACCGTAGTTTTCTCAAGGCGTCCATGGTACTTTATCACAACATCTAGTGATTCATTGCGTAAAAGACACGATAATTCATCGAAGAAAGTAATTGAAGAATTCACCCTCCCCATCGCCTTCTCTTTCATATTGCCTCGGCAACAACACAGCCCCTCACAATATTTAAAACCCCAACTTAATTTTACATGTCCAGCTCCTATACACACATATAAAATACAAACAATAACACAATCCATCATTATCTCCAATTCAAGCCATACCATGTTCGACCAGTTCAGTCAAACCCACCTTCAATCGAGCCGCCGCTTCCCCACACAACTCCGGCTCCAAATTCGCAAACGCTGCCCTAATATACCCTCTCACTCCACAAGAACTCCCAGGAATCACACATACTTTATGTTTCTTCACCAACCACTCCACCACTTTCACATCATCATCATTACCCCCTCTTTCTGGCAATTTAGCCCATACATATATGGCCCCTTCTCCTCCAGCTATGTTTTCTCTGCCCAGGGGGCTCAGAGCATCTAGTAATACCTGTCTATTACCTTCTAGACCGTGTACCTTCTCTTTAACCCACTCTCTTCCTGCTTTTAGTGCACCTATTGCTACGTATTGTGATAATTGAGGAGGACATATCGGGATGGTGTCTTGAACTTTCAGAAGCTCACCTCCCAGTGTCGTCGTCGTCATTGTTGCTGGTGGTGGTGGTGCACTGCCGCCACTACTACTATTACCACTACTACTACCATTGCCATTACCATTAGTACAGATAAATTCTTGATCAGTGTATGCTAGGTAGCCCATCCTCCACCCCATCATTCCATAAGCCTTAGAAAATGAGAAAATATTAATAATATGGGGAGCTGCTATGCACCAGTGTTGATGAGGTGGGTATACAAAGTATTCGTAAGTATTGTCTAGAATCAACCAAACACCTGCCTTCTTGCACATATCTGACGCTCTCTGTACTTCTTGTTTTGAGAGAGCTACTCCAGTTGGGTTGCAGGGGTTGCACATGACTATCATCTTGGGTGGGGTAGAGGAGGAGGAGAGGGTGTGTTGGAGCCAGTCGAGGTCGGGGTGCCATGTCTGGCTGTCACATTGCCCTTTGAGGAGGTGTACTCCCGTCATGCTGAGCGCCATGGCATGGTTGAAGTAGAATGGAAGGAACAACACACACTGATCTCCAGCATCTAAGAGGGTGAGAACTATGTTGATGAATGCTTGGTTTGCTCCGGCTGTCACCATAACATCAATGCCTTGCAATCCATTTTCCTTGGCTACTTTGGCTTTCAAGGCGTCCCTAAGGGCGGTTAAGCCTTCATCTGGTCCGTATTGGTTGACTTGAGGGTTGTTGGCCATGGCTATAATAGCTGCTTGGGTCGCTGACGGAGGTGGATGCCAGTGAACTATGCCCTGAGCGAGGGAGAGCGTGCCTGGTGAGCCAGCGACAAGGCTTTTAGTCTTGACTATGATGGGATCATCTGTGAGTTGGATCCTTTTTGATAGTTCAGGGTTTGATCTGGTGCTAGAGGATTGCAGTGAGCTATGGAAACTGTCGTCCATGTGTTGCCTTCGAGAAGTGATGATCGAATTTTTGGGGTTTAAAAAATGGCAAAAGTATGTTCTCGATACCGTCTTAAAGCTCGGTAATACCATCTTCGTGAACATCGATAGCATCTAAGCATTGCAATAGGGGTACTCGTCTCGACAAACAAGCCAAAAGGAGCCAGGAGAACCCTTCCCAAGGCCACCACAGAAATTTTGCACATTCATAAATGGCGGCCAATCAATGAAATTCTGCATAAAACTTTTGGTTAATTTCCAGATTCAGCATAAATGTTTGCTGCTTCGCGATTCGTCTCAACGAAACTTACCGGAAAGCATAGTAAGTCGGAGATGGAGAAAATCTAAGATGGCTGCCTTTGATATGAGAGAAATGGCATTTCTCAATTCTTTCAACATGCATATCAAAGAAACATAGCTGTAGTTTGTTGGGTTTTGGGCTCCAGCAGCCAATATGCATAACTGATTATTAATCCTCCCCTTCCGCCACTGTTTTTGCAGTTCTCCAACCCCGCATCGCTGTCAGAACAATGGCTTCAGCTGCTAAAAGTCAAGGAACCGTCAAGTGGTAAGTTGAAGGACGAACAGGCACAGTCAACGCCATTACATTTTTCCACAAATCTCTCACTGGGCATGCATGTTCTTTCTTGCAGGTTCAACGTAACCAAGGGCTACGGCTTCATTACCCCTGATGATGGTAAGTTATTTACATATCCACACTCGTTTATCACGGTTGTTCTACACAATCCCAACTCCCCAAAATTCTTGCCATCACTGTCGACTCATCACCCCCTCCCCTTCCCCCCACCCGTTTCTACTATTCCACAGGTGGAGCAGACCTCTTTGTCCACCAGTCTGCCATTGAGTCTGAGGGTTTCCGCAGTCTTCGCGAGGGTGAGACCGTCGAATTCTTTGTTGAGAACTCTGACGATGGCCGCACCAAGGCCATTGGCGTCACTGGCCCAGGTGGCAACGCACCAGAAGGTGCCCCACGCAGACAGCCATACGGAGGCGGCGGAGGCGGCTTTGGCGATGGAGGTGGAAGCTACGGAGGTGGCCGTGGCGGTGGCCGTGGTGGTGGAAGCTATGGCAATGGTGGCTATGGCAACGGCGGCTACGACAACAGTGGTGGCTATGGCGGTGGCGGAGGAGGCGGAGGATATGGCGGTGGCTACTAAGCACCTTCCTTGCCGTTAATAGAGAGCCAGCCAGCCGTACTCTTCTAACAAAATGCAGTATGCTTGTCTCTTTCTTCTTCTATTCTTCTCCTTCCACTCCTGTGTGGTTGGTGATTGATTGAGGGAGGGAGGGGTGCTCTGTGGTTTTTTTTTTGGCTCTCTCTCTCTATTGGCCTCTTCTCTCTCTTTTTTGTTTTATATTTTCAGCCAGCCCCTTTGCTTATATACGTTAGCTTTTTAAGGGCTTGCCGAACCAGAACAAGGCACTTTTTCTATCCGTTTCTAATCAATACCGGATACACATACCCAACGCATATGGATACACACACACTCTCTTTGGCAAAGTTATTATAGAACATACATTTCCCGTTTTTTCAGGATTGATACTCTCTACAATATACAATACCCACACACTATACTACAATATGATTAATTTCAACAAGGCAAATAATACACGGGAAACAGGGGTATTTTTCTACCCTCTCCACCCCCCCCCAAAATAAATGATGAACCTAAATGATATTATGAGTATTAACGAATGGTTGACTGATCATGTGTATAAGATGACATGCGTCGGTGTATTTCCCCCCATCCAACTCCCACCTACCGAAAAGAAAAAGTTAAAACAGTCTGATAGTGCCATGTTTTGTTTTGAAGCTTTCCCCCTTATTTTTTTGATTTTTGAGTGTTTTTGCATAAGATTGGGGAGTTGTTGAGCTTGAGGCTTGCATCTCCAACTTTGTTTGGAATGCTTTTGATGATCTGTGCTTTTTTTTAATCCTATTGATTCTAACTGTAGAAAAAAACAAAAGGAAGTTTCCTGTTTTAAATGGGTTTAGGGTTTAAATGGATTCTTTCTACCTCTTTCTACTAGTAGACTTTCACAGGTGTTTTTCTTCTTTTGATTTTCAATGTTTGATGAGTTTGGCTCTATATCTGGTAGGAAGAAGTAGGTTTTCAAGTCGAGTATGGGGAGCAATGTGACACTTGTTGTTGTTTACAAACCCTCTCATCCTTCTTCTTGGGTTTCTCTTGTTCCCTCTTGAATAGCCATATCTAATCTTTCCCTTTTTTCCACTTTATTTTGGCTGGCCTGTAAATAGAAGACAATATCTAATATACATTACTTCATTTACTCCATACGGCTCCTGTTTGCCTCTCTAACAGAGCCCACAACTCTTCTTGCACCTTATTGATATCATTCCCACTACCTGGAGGTCTGCTCTCCCTCCTCCCAACATAATACTTCCCACTAACACCTTCCAACTCAGGAGCAGTTGCTACCCAATATTCATCATTTGCATCTCCAACATCTATTCCACAAGGACCCCACCCTGCAAAGAGCATCTTTGTATTCACAGTACCAGGGTCCAATGCATTGGCGGTCACCATGCTCCCCGCTTCTCTCAATCTCCTGGCCAGAGAGAGGGTGAAGAGGATGTCCCCAAGTTTGGAAGTTGAATAGGCTCTGTGCGACGAGTACGATTTTGGGTCTACTGTTCCTGTGATGATGGCATGGTCTAGAGATGAGGAGGCTGATATACTGGCTACATTGACTATTCTTTCTTTAATGTGGTTTGAGGCGAGGAGGAGGGAGGTGAGGAGGAAGGGGGCGGCGACATTGACTTGATGGGTCAGCTCTAGGCCATCTTTAGTGATTTTGAGATTGTCTTCATAGACACCGGCATTGTTGATGAGGGTGGTGATTCCTTGAGGGGCTGCTGCTTTGACGTATTCTGCTAGTTGGCGGACGGATGCAAAGTCAGCAAGGTCGGCCACCACTGGGATGGCATTCTTGTGTGGACTGGCAACTTCGTCTACACGGGATTTGCTTCGTCCATGAACAATTACTGTGGCACCTGAGTCGAGGAGACGTTTAGCAGTATGCTTTCCTATGCCATCAGTGGCTCCTGTCAGTAGAAAAGTCCTCCCAGCGAGCATGTGTGGGATTGTGATCTTAGCTGTAAAAGCAGGAGCAGATTCGGAATTTAAGGAGCTGATAGTTTCTAAGAGACACTGATGAATATGGTTACGATAAACAAGGTGCAATTTACGGCTAGATGTAGGATATATACTCCAGTTTCTGATGAGCGCAAAGCTGGTGATAAGCCGGGCAGGGTGGTTCTATCTATCGCAATGCATCCAGTAATTACAACTGATAAACACATCATTATAATGACTGCTATAAAACGTGGATTATACCCTCTCCTCCACAACGTAACCATAGTGATGAAAAATGGAGCATCTATTCAAACACAATCAATATTCAAACGCAGAACCCCACTCTTTCTAATTCAAGACGCTTCAGACAACCCATTGTGGACCAAGGAAAAGCCCAAGCTATCATCTCAGGATCAAAGACTCCAAGCTGTGTTGAGACGTCATGGCGAGCATCTCGAAGAAGAAGACAATGCCTCCTCCAGCTAAACACTATAAATAAATATATAAAATGCCACTACCATCACCATACACACATCCCACACATCATCCTCATATCATCCTCAACCACCCCAAACTCCTAGCTATACACAAACCCCACGGCATCCCTTTCCATCGAACCAAGGAAGGCTCTCCAGGCATCATGTCAACCCTTCGCCACCTCCAACAACAAGCGTCATCACCATCATCACCAGACTCTTTCAATTACCAAGGCCCCCTGTACCCAGTTCATAGACTAGACCAGGTAACCAGTGGAATCCTATTATTAGCTAAAGACCCCTCCTCAGCAAATCAACTCATACAATTATTCAGATCACAGAAAATAGTCAAGTATTATGTGGCATTAGCTGATAGGAAGCCCAAGAAGAAGCAGGGCACTATTAGGGGAGGGATGAAGAAGGGTAGAAATGGGAGCTGGATGCTGACTAGACCAGATAATAGTAGTAATAATAGCAATAAAGATGACACTTCTTCTTCTCTTCCTGTAGCTACGACCAGATTCGTCTCGAAAGGCATCCCCCCTACAACAGACAACCACCACCACCAACAACAGAGAAGGCCAGGATTAAGAGCATACCTCCTCAAACCAGAGACAGGTAAAACCCACCAACTCAGAGTAGCAATGAAATCTCTGGGTACCCCCATTCTTGGTGACACTAGGTATGCCAATGCAGTAGCTGCATCCCAAGAGGTGAGGACATACCTTCATTGTGCTGCAGTGAGGTTTCTATTAGATGATGGAGAGCTGATACAGATTGTTCATCTTCCTCCTGCTCCTCCTCCTTCTCTCGCTGCTTCTCTTGGAGATGATAGTAGAATTACCACTAGCAGTAATGAGGATGAATTTAATAGTCTAGATGTACAGGGGGTGTTGAGGGGGTGGTTTCATGATGGGTTGGTTGATGAGAGAGGAGTATGGTTTGGTGATGAGAGTCCCCTAGTACAATCGGAGTTCAAGATATGAATATTATCATTACTATATATAGTATCTATTGAGCTATAAAGGTAGGTCTGTACAGAGAGAGACAATGTAAATCAATAGTACAACAAAAGAGAACATGCTACAGCTTTACACATCGCCTCCTCCTCTCCTCTTCTTCTATATTTATTGCAATTGTCCTCCTTCTAAATGTTTCCTACAAAAGTCCCTCAGTAAAGTAACCATCTTAGCTGATGTATTAGGAAGCTGAAACGTAATTAATGCATACAACTGTCTATCTGGGTAGATCGTACTGCTCTTGGCCTTGTCTACTTGATACAGACATATGCCAGTGGACAGAGCTGGGTCGGTGTCGCTGTTCCTGCCATACACTAATGGAGGGTGGTGTTGGTATACTTCGTATCTATGTCCTTGGAGCTTGAGACCTTCTCTAATGGCAGTTTTTCTATCGACGAAGGCTTTGGTTAGGTTGACTGCTTCTTCAGGGTAGACCTGTTGTTGTAGAGGATGAGGGGGGGCAGTGATCTCTTAGTTGTTGGTCGGGGAGTTGAAGAGTGATTTGGATGTGGGTCTGTGGATGAAAGAGGATTATGAGGTTACCTTGATGTCTGAATATACCATGTTCCCTTGATCGTCGAAAAAAAGGCATCTTGTCGCTTCTGAGAGCTCGTTTTTCACAATTGTGGAGAGATCAGTTGTGTTGTGGGACATGTCCTCTAAGAATCGGTTTATCAACGCTATCAATCGCTACTCCATCACTGATGCATTACAATGCAACAACATAATTACCCCCAACGCTCACACCATTATTATTATTATTATTATTGAGGCAAAGCACCAAGGAGATCCACCACCCTCGCCCTCTCTGCCGGCACCACCTTCAAGCACCTCTCCACCATCCCCCTCAACCCACAATCCTCCTCTGGGTACCTCTCCACCACCTCTTTTGGCCAATCATACTTCCCCTGCATGATACATATCATCAAACTCCCTCCAGCTTGGTTTGAAGATCTCTCAAATGGACTCTCCCCTACCATCATATAGTACAACACACACCCAGCTGCCCAGGAGTCGATTGTATCATCAATCGTACAATCTGAAGGGGTGTCCCACAACTCTGGAGCTCTATAAGGGGCAGTAGTGTGTCTCTCTGCATCTTCTTGGATGGATAAGGCTTGCTGCCTGGTGGTGATTGTTACTTTAGCTGGTCCTGCACTGCCAAAATCAGTCAGAGCTGCATGGTATTTCCTATCTGCAGCAATTGTACTACCATCTATTCCTTCTTTATACTGTTTAAGCAGTACATTATGAGGTTTAATATCTCTATGCGTATAATTAGCAGCATGCATAGCATACAGTGCATGACAAATCTGTGAAAACAGAGCTTTAATGTCGTTAACAGCCAGCCAGCCTCCGCGTTGCATTAGTTTCTGAATAAAATCCCACAGGTTCATATCATATAGTGGAAACAACATCCATGCTACCTTTAATTGAGTGGTTTGTTGCTGCTGTATGGATGAGTCCAAGAGAGGGAGGAGGCTAGGGTGTTTTTTGAGGATTTGTAAGACTTGGATCTCCTTGTTGACCTCTGCCAATTGCTCTGGTGTGCCAATTAATACCTTTTTTAAAGCATATACTGGCTGTTGATGGTGCTGTATATTGGTGGAATGGTATAGTGTATTAGTACCAGATGTTGATGAAGAAGGAGAGGGTCTTTGTCTGGCAAGGTAGACGAAAGAGTAGCCACCTTCTGCCAGTTTCTGAATCAAGTCGAGGTGTCGGTGGCCAATGATGACGGACTCTGGGATGGAGTCTGCTTTAGAAACGATGTTGGACGTCCAAGTTTCAACGTCATCTTTGATGGATTTGACACGATCTACGATCTCAGGCATCTTCTCCTGGAATTTTTTCCATAGACCGTCCATTTTTTCTTTATTTTTTATTCTGTTTATTGTTTATTGAGAGAATCCAGAGATCTAATACTCTGGTGGAATACTGTCTCATTTATGGTTGTAATGTACCTACAAGATGTATTGGTATCAATATGAAGACATGAAATGTGTAGGTAGCCCCGAGAATAGCTCACAGAAATGATGTTTATCCATCTCCAACAACCCCTTTCTACAATTTTCAAAAAATGAGCGTGGGCGGTTGTGGACTTGCTACAAGTCTTGTTCCATCAGTAAATACAGCAATTCTGGTTGCAAATTGGAACATTTCATGCGCATGTTTGAAAGTTTGACAGTTTATAAATAGATAAATGAATAAATAGCCTATCAATGCCTAAATCTGACTTGAAATCTATTATGCGGAGGGGTCACACGCCTTTGCTAGTCGTGATATTTATAGTCGCTGCATTCATCCTACTGCAGACTAGTTGGCTACCTGACCTTGGTGGTGGCGTTACCGCCAATGGTAGAGGGCCAATCAATGGCCACCCCTCCAGCACTCGAATCAGGCGAAAGATGCTCGACAACCGTGCAGACACCCAAGCCCGCCTTGCCCTTATCCGTCAGGGCCTTGATTCCTACAACGTAGACTCTCCAGCAGTCAAAAAACTAATAGAAGAACAAAACAAAGCTGCTGTTGGATATGAATGGCCACCACCTCCACCTCCTCCTCCCCCACCTGCCCCTCCCGCCCCAGATTGGCACCAAGAGTATGCCACCTTCCCCAACTATAGATCTAACTATGGTGACGTCACCAAAGACTGCTGGGAATGGCAAGAATGGGGAGAATGCACCAATAATCCCCTCTATATGTACTTCAATTGTGGATATAGTTGTGGTGTGTGCAGCATCAAGTATAATCACAATCCTCCCAAGAAGATTGAGATAGCTCCCAATGTGTGGATGCCAACGGTAGGATTCGGAACAGCTGGACTCATGGACTGGACTAAAGATACTGTTCTACAAGCTCTGAGAGCAGGATATAGATTGTTAGACACTGCTCAGGCTAGAGAGTGGTATAGAGAAGACTTGGTAGGTGATGCCATAGTGATGAGCGGGATGAAGAGAGAGGAGCTATTCATCACCTCGAAGCTGCACCCAGGCAACTTGGGATACTGGAATACTTTATATAAAGTCCAAGATACGCTAAAAGATCTCAATACTACCTATGTTGATCTGTTTCTCATCCATTACCCTTATTGCTGGGACCAAATCTGTGGAAAGGGCTACATTCCTGAAGGAACGTGGGAAACCAGTTGGAGAGCTTTGGAGGAATTAGTGGATGAAGGCAGTATTAGAGCTATAGGAGTGTCTAATTTTAACATTGTACAACTGGCTGAGCTCATGTCCTTTGCTAGAATAAAGCCAGCAGTGGTACAAGCGCATTCGGATCCATTCCGTCACGATAGAGAAACGCAAACCTTCTGTAGAAAACATGGTATCCACTACCAGGGGTATTCCACAATAGGAGGTCAGTGGGTGCAGGTGAGCAAAGATGGAACAAATCCCATCCTGACAGATGGCACTATTGGATCAATAGCAGCGGCATATAAGAAAACACCAGCTCAGGTGGTGCTGAGATGGGCGTTGCAGCATAATCAAAGCGTGATTCCTAGAACAACGAGAGAACAGAGGATGTATAGTAATTTAGAGTTATTTGACTTTAATTTGAGTGATCAAGATATGAAGGAGATTGATTTGTTGGATGGAACGTCTCCTTGGAATTATTAGTATAATATTATTATTATTTTGGTATGAAGTCATGACTTTATGAATAATGAAGAGTTGGTGTACTTGTAATCTATAGATAGATTAGAATGGATAGGTTTTGATTCATTATGTTCAATTTACACTCTCTATATATACAGCGGCCTCTCTTATACTTGAGTACATTATCAAGAAGAAGAGGGGGAGGAAACTCCATGGGTGACTTCTCTAGGTACAGTGAACTCTCTTGGAGCCCAAGGTCTTTTGCTGTTGATATCATACTTGGAGAGAGCAGTGGCAACAACGACAAAACTACTGAGACCTGTAAGAAGCCATAAGAGAGCCTTGTTTTTGGAGACTATGGTGTTGTCGTCCAGAGCTGGTTGAGGGAAGGCGGAGCCATCGTCCCAAATACTGTATGGGGTGTTGGAAAGAGGGAGAGAAGAAGGAGGGGCGGTGAGTTTTGAAGGGAGATCGTGAATTTGGATTTGCAGGGGGAGAGAGGGTCATTCGGGGATTATTCGGGTTGTGACCAAGATGACTCACACTTCGTCTTGTTCGGCTAAGGCTTGGGTGGGGGGTTTAGAAGGAGGAACAGGTCCACCTCCACCACCTTTTAATGCCAAAGCATTTCGTGTTTGTGCCGCTCTTCGGGCTAATAATGCCAATGCTCTAGTCATGATGCTATCAATTCAATCAATCAAGATGTTCTAGTGCACGTCTCTTCTCTGTGGCTCTTTTTCTCTCAAAATGATGAGCAAATATTTCAGTCCACAAAGCTCAATCTACTTCTGACACTTTAATTTATCTCTCTTATCTCTTGCTACAGTTACAGATGATCATAATATACCCTCCATCATCACATCACCCCTCCTTAAAACGCCAAGGTCGTTCTCACTCCGAGCATCGCCTCCCTTCTCCCTCCTTCACCCACTACCACCACCAATCCCGGTGTCAATGACACTCCACCACCCATGTCTACTTGCATTGATACCTCGCACACATTAGGTACCAATACCCCCCCTCTTCCTCCTCTTCCTCCTCCTCCTCCTTTATGGTTCACCCTCCCTACTCCTACCGTCCACCCATTCCCTCCTCCTCCTCCTTCTTCTTCATTATTACTATAAGGATACGCTGCCACACAACATCCCCACCCATCCACTCCTCTATAGCTACTATCATCACCAAGTTTTAGGCGAGTCCAACTATGCAAAGCAGCAGCTGTTCCTATTCTCATAGCTCCCATTAACCCCATCTCTCTAACACTACCACTACCACTACTATTGCTAGGTGAGATCTTTTGTTTCAATATTGCCCCTAGTGAAACATCGTGTGATAATGCAACTGCACCTTGCACCAACACATCCTTCTCTTTCTCTCTATGAGTATCCCCATTTCTATTATTAGTATGTAATGCTCTCAGCAGTGGAAAATGATCACCACCACCACCACTACTATTATTATTACTATTATTATTAAACACTCCTCCACTAAACCAAGCCTTGTCCAGATCAACAGCAACCCCCGCCACTGCTCCCAATGGCTCCTGATGCAGCGGTGATCCATGTCTCACCATACCTGTCAACCCCTGGCCAGCTACTGGATTTAAAGTGTATGCTATATCTTGGCCTCTTCCTCCCAGTGGTATCACCACAGCTCTTAATTGAGATGTCAGTCTGCATAGATACATGACCTTCTCTAATATGAAATTATCATTGGTGGTGGTGCATACAACGGTGACATCGTCGGAATTGTTTCTTACTGAAGCAGTTGTGTGAAACTTCATCTCTGCTCCTTGTTTGATGATCGCTACTGAAGAAGAAGAAGAAGATGATGATGCTGCTTCTTCTTCCACTTCTTCCGTAGATAGAAGTGGCCATGATAATGCAGTACCATAATCTACAGTACCATGAAGAACGGTACTTCCTTGATGTTGATGTGATGATAGCAGACCCTTTCTTCTACCCAGAATACTACCACCACTACTACTACTCTTTCCTCCCTCCTTACCACGGCTATGATGATGATGATGATGATGAGGGAGGGGAGTACCGCTACTCCTGCTACTACTAACATCATCGTCTTCTTGATACTGTTCTTCATCTTCAAGAGGGTCTACCTCAGCAATGTCTTCCAATGTACTGATTCTTCTTCTTAATTTGAAAAATTCAGAGAATGCTTCACGTAGCAGACGTTTAATTGATTGTATATCATCAGTGTCAAATACAAGGGAAGGGTCTTCTTGATCATCTTGATCTTGTTGTTGGGTGGCGGAAGATGCAGTGTGTTGGTGTCTAAGGTGAGATGCATAGAAAATGAGAGATAGAGTTATAATGGCCATTATGGGACCTATGTTTGATAACCTTCTTTGATTATTATTGTTGTTGTCATCGTCATTGTTGCTGCTGGAGTCTATCCACATCCTGCCGCCATTTCCACCAGAGTTGTCTCCTCCTCCTCCGTCACCGACGACGGCCGGAAGCGGAGGACATTTGGGTGATGGACGGTGTTGGTTGATTATGTTTGCTGATGGTTTTGAAATATGGTGTACATATTGGTGTACATGTACTCGAGGTAGTAAGAGTTTTTTAATGGGCAATGCTGCTATGAGTATCGTCATTTTGCTGATTTGATGTCAAGAATCAAATAATATTATTTCTAGACGTTTCGAATTAAAAAGCTACACTCAATCATAGTGAAACCTAATAAGACACATCATGCAGTTAAATTAATATTTGAATCCAACAAAGAAGAAATCATCCCTAC